>ENA-UOJC01000049-UOJC01000049.1-human-gut-metagenome-genome-assembly--contig:-C104-NODE-49-length-190463-cov-8.943122_pt1 | contig 190463 bp, 175 predicted proteins | sample MGYA00242339_ERZ723886 | MGnify/ENA metagenome assembly ERZ723886 | reverse complement strand
ATCCCATCCCCAAGCCTTCAACGCGAATCTCAAGCTTTATGTGAACACGCCCTAGACCAATGGGTCAGCGTTGCGGCCTATTCAGCCGCTGGTGCTTAAGTTTGGGCCTGCGCCCAGTCGGCGTAGCGGTTCAGAATGCGCTGTACCTGCCCATGCGTCCAGGGCCCACCCTTGGCGGCAGGAATGCCGCGTTCATTGAGCACGTCGGCCATCTTGCGGTGCGTGAGGCCCTGCGCCACGAATTCGGCAAACAAGGCCTCATGCTGCCTGGCAAAAGCATCGGCCGCCGACTTGCGCTTTTCCACGGTGGCGCGGATGTTGTCTGCGCCCGCCTTGCCCAGCTGCACACCGCGTGCCTTGGCTTCGCTGAGCGCCTGGCGCGTGCGGCGGCTGACGGCCTCATCCACGTCTTTGTTGGCCGCTGTCATGGCTTAGCCACCGGTGACAGGCGGAAAGAATGCCACTTCATCGCCTGCCTTCAAAGCGGCATCGCCCTGGCACATCTCCTGGTTCAGCGCCATGCGCACGGCCTTGCCGTGGGCCAGGGCGTTGGCTGCTGCCTCGCTGCGGGCCATCAGCTCTTCACGCAACGCACCAACGGTAGTGGCCATGGTCGTCAGGCTTTCGCTGCTGGTGCCCATGGCTTCGCGAATCGATGCAAAGTATCGAACGGTGATATTCATAGATGTATTCCTTGGCTGCTTACATCAATTCCGAGAAGGGAATAAAGCGCACGATGTCGCCCTGGCGGATTTGCGTGAGCGGCGGGTTGTCGATCAAGCCATCGCCCCAGACAGTCGAAGTCAGCACGCCAGAGCCCTGGTTGCCAAACAGTGCCAGCCCACCATTGCCCGTGTGGCGTGCACGCAGGAATTCGCGGCGTTTTTCGTTCTTGAGCCAATCAAACTGGGCCTGCACTTCGATGGCCTTGGGCGCGACATCTTCCATGCCCTGCAGGCGCAGCACAAAGGGGCGCACCAGCAGCAAGAAAGTGATGAAGCTGGAGACCGGATTGCCGGGCAGGCCCATGAAGTGGGCCACGCCTTGTGCATCATCCTTGCCATTGCGGAACACGCGGCCATAGGCAAAGGGCTTGCCGGGCTTCATGGAGATCATCCACAGGTTCAACTCACCCTGCTGCTCCACGGCAGGCTTGACGTGGTCCTCTTCGCCCACGGAGACACCGGCGCTGGAGAGCACCAGATCACAGTCCTGCGCCACTTGATGAATGGCCTCCACCGTCTGTTCACGGTTGTCGGGGAGGATGCCGCCATCCACCACCTCACAGCCCAGGCGCTGCAGCAACGCGCGCAGAAAGTAACGGTTGCTGTTGTAGATATGGCCGGGCTGCATGTCTTGCGGCGCCACAGTACCGGGGATGACCAGCTCATCGCCCGTGGAAAACAGCGCCACGCGGGGCTTGCGGCCCACGGGCAGCGTGGCCATGCCAATGCTGGCGGCCAGGCCCACGGCAGCAGGCGTCAGGCGCATGCCACGGCTCAGCACAGCGCTGTGCAGGGCAATGTCTTCGCCCGCGCGGCGGATGTTCTGGCCCAGCTTGGGTACAGCGTTGAACTGTACGCGGCCATCATCGAGCACCTGGGTGTCTTCCTGCATCAGCACCGCATCTGCACCGGGGGGCACAGGCGCGCCGGTGAAAATGCGGGCGACTGTGCCGGGCTGCAATTCCGTGCCGACATGGCCTGCGGGAATGCGCTGGCTCACGGGCAGCTGCACGCCCGCAGCCGTAATGTCTGCCACGCGCACGGCATAGCCGTCCATGGCGGAGTTGTCCTGCGGCGGCACCTGCAGGGCCGAGATGCAGTCCTGCGCCAGCACGCGGCCATCGGCGTTGAACAGGTCAACATGTTCCACGCCCAGCAGCTGGGCCTGCGCCAGCACATGGGCCAGCGCATCATCCAAAGTGGTCATAGCAGCCATCAGGCATTCACTCCTTGGTATTCAAAACGGCTGGCATTGGCCAGCATCCAGTCGGCGATCTGTTCCGGCTGGTTCAAATCTAACAGTGCCATATGGGCAGGCGGCTGCACGGGCAGTGCCGCCACATCATCGGTAGCCAGCGCCACAACGTGCGGGTCTTCAGGAAAGCGCAGCGGCTTGGGCAGCTTGCCGCTGGCGGGATCTGGTGCGCGCCAGATTTCCACCTTGGGCAGATTGCCGTGCTTGAAGCCTTCGATCAGCACCCAGTCCACATCTGAGCGCAGCTCGGCCAGCATGGCATGCACATCCAGGTCTTGCTCAGCCTCAAACTCGCGCACCAGCGCCAGGCGCTTGTCGCAGATCAGCAGCACTTCAGAGGCACCCGCCTGGCGGTGGCGCCAGCTGTCCTTGCCGGGGATGTCGATGTCCACATCATGGTGGGCGTGCTTGACGGTGGACACACGCTGGCCGCGCGCGCGCAGCGCGGCGATCAATTGTTCCAGCAAGGTCGTCTTGCCCATGCCGGAGTAAGCGGCAAAGCCCAGAGCTTTCATGGTGTGCGCTTTCTTTTCCAATAACAAACGGCGCTTGAAAACCAAGCGCCGTCCATGTGCTTTCGCCTGCAGAGCTTCAAAAATCAGAGCTTGCAGCGCTTGAATTTCCTTGGCTTGCAAATCATTTCTATCGCAAAACCTTTTCTATCAAGCGCTGGCAGCTATCTTTTTACAAGCTCTGCAATGGCTTAATCACAGTGCTGCTGAATATAGGCCTTAACCTTTTCCACATCCGCAGGCATCACCACCACACGCTTCGGTAAGGCTTCGATGCCTTCAAACTTGGCGGGACGATCGGGCTGGCGGCCCAGCGCTTCCTCAATCGTGGCTGCAAACTTGATGGGCAATGCCGTCTCCAGCACGATCATGGGCTCAGCACGCAGGCGCTCACGCGCCACCTTCACGCCATCGGCGGTGTGGGTGTCGATCATCTGACCCAGACGCTCGTAGCAGTCCTTGATGGTAGCCAAACGGTCGGCGTGCGTGCTCTTGCCGCTGACAAAGCCATACTTCATGGCAGCGTCTTGGAAGACGGCGTCCTGGCTCAGGTCAAACTTGCCCTGCTTGGCCACGCCTTCGGCAAACAGCTGGCGCGTGCGCTCGCCATCGCGGCCGACCAAGTCAAAGATAAAGCGCTCAAAGTTGCTGGCCTTGGAGATGTCCATCGAGGGGCTCGATGTCTCATAGGTATTGGCCGAGCCACGCACCTGATAGACACCCGTGCGGAAGAACTCGTCCAGCACATCGTTTTCATTGGTCGCCACCACCAGCTGCGCAATCGGCAGACCCATCTGGCGTGCCACATGGCCTGCGCAGATATTGCCGAAGTTGCCCGAAGGCACGGTGAAACTCACCTTCTCGGCATTGTGCGTGGTGATCTGCAGATAGCCCGCAAAGTAGTACACCACCTGTGCCAGCAGACGTGCCCAGTTGATGGAGTTGACGGTGCCGATCTTGTACTTGGCCTTGAAGGCGTGGTCGTTGGACACCGCCTTGACGATGTCCTGGCAGTCGTCAAACACGCCTTCGATGGCGATGTTGTGGATGTTGGCGTCCTGCAGGCTGAACATCTGCGCCTGCTGGAAGGGGCTCATGCGGCCGTGCGGGCTGGTCATGAACACGCGCACACCCTTTTTGCCGCGCATGGCGTATTCCGCCGCGCTGCCGGTGTCGCCCGAGGTGGCGCCCAGAATGTTCAGCTCTTCGCCACGGCGTGCCAGTTCGTACTCGAACAGGTTGCCCAGCAGCTGCATGGCCATGTCCTTGAAGGCCAGTGTGGGGCCGTTGGACAGGGCTTCGATGTACAGATTGTTTTCCAGCTTGCGCACGGGCACGATGGCGTCCGTGCCGAACACTTCGGGGGTGTACGTCTTGGCGCACAGGGCGCGCAGGTCGTCGGCAGGAATGTCATCGATGTACAGCGACAGGATTTCAAACGCCAGCCCAGCGTAGCCCTGCTGCGCCAGCACGGTGCGCAGCTGGCCCAGCTTGGCATCGTCAATCTGTGGGTAGTGCTCGGGCAGGTACAGGCCACCATCGGGTGCCAGGCCTTCGAGCAGGATGTCGCAAAAGCGTTTGCGGTCTGCATGACCACGGGTGGACAGATACAGCATCAGTTCAGCTCTTCCTTGCGGATGCGGGTGATAGGTGCCAGCACGGTGGGCAGGCCCTGGATTTCGGCCAGTGCCTTGTCCATATCACCCTCGCGGGTGTCGTGCGTCAGGATGATGAGGTCGGTCTGGTTCGAGCCTTCGCCGCCCACTTCATCGGCTTCGCGCTGGATCACGGCGTCAATGCTGATGCCGGCATTGGCCAGCAGCGTGGTGATCTTGGCCAGCACGCCTGCTTCGTCCGCCACGCGGCTGCGCAGGTAGTAGCTGGTGACCACATCGGCCATGGGCAGCACGGGCAGTTCGTTGCCCGCTGCCGCCAGGGTGTTGGCCTGGAATGCCAGCGCAGGCACGCGGTGTGCGGGGTCAGAGCCATCCATGCGGGCAATGTCTACCAGGTCTGCAATTACGGCCGAAGCGGTGGGCTCAGAGCCTGCACCCTTGCCGTAGTACAGCGTGGTGCCCACGGCGTCGCCATGCACGACCACAGCATTCATCGCACCTTCCACATTGGCAATCAGGCGCTTGGTGGGCACCAGCGAGGGGTGCACGCGCAGCTCCACGCCCTTGTCGGTGCGCTTGGTAATGCCCAGCAGCTTGATGCGGTAGCCCAGCTGCTCGGCGTACTTGATGTCGGTGGAGGTCAGCTTGGTAATGCCTTCCACATAGGCCTTGTCAAACTGCACAGGAATGCCAAAGGCAATCGCGCTCATCAAGGTCGCCTTGTGCGCGGCGTCCACGCCTTCGATGTCAAAGGTGGGGTCGGCCTCGGCATAGCCCAGACGCTGGGCTTCCTTCAGAACAACGTCAAAGTCCAGGCCCTTGTCACGCATTTCGGACAGGATGAAGTTGGTCGTGCCGTTGATGATGCCTGCCACCCACTGGATGGAGTTGGCCGTCAGGCCTTCGCGCAGCGCCTTGATGATGGGAATGCCACCAGCCACGGCTGCTTCGTAGGCCACCATCACGCCCTTCTCAGCCGCAGCCTTGAAGATTTCTGTGCCATGCACGGCCAGCAGCGCCTTGTTGGCAGTCACCACATGCTTGCCAGCGGCAATGGCTTCGAGCACCAGCGCCTTGGCAATGCCGTAGCCACCGATCAGCTCGACCACGACGTCGATATCGGGGTTGGCAATGACTTCACGTGCATCGCCCACCACCTTGGCAGCATCACCCACGATCTGCTTGGCGCGTGTCGTGTCCAAGTCGGCCACCATGGCAATCTCAATGCCACGACCCGCACGGCGGCGAATCTCTTCTTGGTTACGCTGGAGCACATGGAATGTGCCGCTACCCACGGTGCCAATGCCCAACAGGCCTACTTGGATCGGTTTCATAAGTCTCTTTGGTTTCTACGTCAAAAGTGGCTACAGCGCTTACGGGGTCTGCGCTTGCAGCTATCAAAAAATCTCAGGCTGCCGCCTCTGCCTTGTGCTTGGCCTTGGCGGATGGCTTGTTCAGCAGCTTGTCCGTGCCATGGCGCTGGCGGTACTTGGCGAGGAAAGTCGCCAGGCGGTTGATGGCTTCGCGCAGGTCGGCCTCATGGGGCAGGAAGACGATGCGGAAGTGGTCAGGATGGGGCCAGTTAAAGCCCGTGCCCTGCACCAGCATGACCTTGGTTTCCTGCAGCACTTCCAGGAAGAACTGCTGGTCGTCCTGGATGGGGTAAATCTCAGGATCCAGGCGGGGGAACATGTACAGCGCGCCTTGCGGCTTCACACAGCTCACACCAGGGATGGCATTGATCATTTCCCAGGCCAAGTCACGCTGCTTGCGCAGACGGCCGCCCTCGCAGACCAGATCATTGATGGATTGATAGCCACCCAGCGCAGTCTGCACCGCCCACTGACCGGGCACGTTAGCGCACAGGCGCATGTTCGAGAGCATGTTCAGGCCCTCGATGTAATCCTTGGCAGGCTTTTTGTCGCCCGAAATCACCATCCAGCCCGCACGGTAGCCGCAGGAGCGATAGGCCTTGGACAGCGAGTTGAACGTCAGCGTCAGCACATCTTCCGACAGCGTGGCCAGAGGAATGTGCTTGACATCGTCATACAGCACCTTGTCATAGACCTCGTCAGCAAAGATCACCAGGCCATGCTCACGGGCAATCTCGATAATGCCCAGCAGCAGTTCCTTGGAATACAGCGCGCCCGTGGGGTTGTTGGGGTTGATCACCACAATGCCCTTGGTGCGGGGTGTCACTTTGCTGCGAATGTCGTCCAGGCTGGGCATCCAGCCATTGTTTTCGTCACAGATGTAGTGCACGGGTGTGCCACCCGAGAGGCTGGTCGCCGCTGTCCACAGGGGATAGTCAGGGGCAGGCAGCAGCAGCTCATCGCCGTTGTCCAGCAGTGCGTTGGTGGCCAGGCTGATCAGCTCGGATGCACCATTGCCCAGATAGATATCGTCCAGCGTCACGCCTTTGACACCCTGACGCTGGGTTTCATGCATCACCGCCTTGCGCGCCGCGAAAATACCCTTGCTGTCCGTGTAGCCTGCCGAGTTGGGCAGGTTGCGGATCATGTCCTGCTGGATTTCTTCCGGCGCATCAAAGCCGAACACAGCCAGATTGCCGATGTTGAGCTTGATGATCTTGTGGCCGTCTTCTTCCATCTGTTTGGCCGCGTCCATGATCGGCCCCCGGATGTCATAACAAACGTGGGCCAGCTTTGCGGATTTTTGGACGGTTTTCATGGAAATATGCAACCTCTAGCTTGAACAGCGCCAAGGCGCGCCCGCGCCTCGGTGAAACCTATAATTTGACCACAGTTCAGGCCGAATGCCCCCGCGCAAACGGCGGTGCCCATGCTATTTAGCTGCAAGGCAACCGCCCACCGACCTCTTTGCACACGCCCCCGAGAAGGAATTCCCATGCAGCTACACGCCGACCGTTCTGACGTGCAAATGGTGACAGGCTACGGCCCAAGCTGGATCGCCATCAACAAACAGGAGCACCGCAACAACCTGCTGCTGGGCTCCAGCGGCTTACTACGCCCTTGGAATTGCTCGCGTTTTGAAGACCTGACCGCCGCACACTTTGCCGAGCTGGCCGAGCTCAACGCCGAAGTCATCATCTTTGGCAGCGGCAAAAGCATCCGCTTTGTGCACCCTTCCTGGCTGCAGCCACTGATGCAAAAGCGCATTGGCCTGGAGACCATGGACACCCATGCCGCATGCCGCACCTACAACGTTTTGGCTGGAGAAGGCCGCAATGTGATAGCCGCACTGCTATTGGAGTAATATCCGGGAGGGGCTCGTCAAAACCTATGATCCGGGGTAAAATTGCAGGTTGCGGTCGAGGGGCACTACTTTTAAATAAAAGCAACACCAACCTACACCCCTCGGCATTCCAACGACTACTCCCGAGAGATCAAAGCGCATGGCGATCGTTGTCAACAAACCCCTTCCCGAATTTGAAGCCAACGCTACAGGTGGCGTGAAGGTATCCAATACCTCGCACACAGGCCAGATTCTGATCCTGTACTTCTATCCCAAGGACAATACGCCTGGTTGCACCACCGAAGCCATGCAGTTCCGGGACAAGCACAAAGAATTTGAAAAGGCCGGTGCCATCGTCTTTGGCGTGTCGCGCGACAACATGAAGTCGCACGACGACTTCAAGACCAAGCTGGAACTGCCCTTCGAACTCATCGCTGACACCGAAGAGAAAATGTGCCACATGTTCGGCGTGGTCAAGAACAAGATCATGTACGGCAAGAAGGTCAAGGGCATTGAGCGCTCCACATTCCTGATCGACGCCAATGGTATTTTGGTGCAAGAGTGGCGTGGCCTGAAGGTGCCCGGCCACGTGGACGAAGTGCTCAAGGCCGTCAAGGCCCTGAAGACCGCTGCCAAGAAGGCTGCCTAAGCCACATACATTCTGCGGAGTCTGCAGCCATGCAGACAGCAGGATATGCATAATGGGGCATGCCTTTGCGCACCATGCCCCTGCATTGCCAACCCTTTGCTAACAAAGCCGCCTGGGCTCGTGCCCGGCGGCTTTGTGCTTTCTGCAGCCCTGAAAACAAGGACTGAAACACCTATGCCATTGCCTCCAGCCCCTACCAAACGCGCCGCGCGCGTTGCCAAGGAAGCTTTTGAAGTCACCGCTCGTGCACCCAAGCGTGCCACGGGCAGCAAGTCTGCAGTCGTCTCACTGGATGATGAGCTGCCAGCTGCGGCAGCAATCCCTGCAGCACCTGCCGTGACCGCAACGACCACCACTGCAGCAGCGCGCAGCCGCAAAAAAGCTGCGCCTGCCAATCCCGCTGCCAGCGCAGCCACCAATACCGCCGCCATGCTGCTGGCTCAACAGCGCGCCGCCGTGCAGGCTGCACAGGCCGCGCAAAGCGCACAGCACACAGCCGCAACACAGGCAGCACCCACAGCCACCAAGGCGCAAGCGCCTGCAGATAACAAAGCAGCGGCCACAACCGCGGCCAAGCCAGTCCAGGCCGTAAGCAAGGCTGCTAGCACCGCCAAACCAAAGACAGCCAGCCCTGTGGGCAAAAAGCGCAGCGGCCAGTCCTGCCTGTTTGTGCTGGACACCAATGTGCTGCTGCACGACCCCACCAGCATCTTCCGCTTTGAAGAGCACGACATCTTCCTGCCCATGGTGGTGCTCGAAGAGCTGGACGCCCACAAAAAGGGCATGACTGAAGTGGCACGCAATGGCCGCCAAGTCAGCCGCACGCTGGATGCACTGGTCGATGCCCAGAAGGATGCCGACCTGGCCGCAGGCCTGCGCCTGGATGCCACGGGCCACAAAACAGCCACCGGCCATCTGTTCTTCCAGACCGTGCCGCTGGACTACAAACTGCCCTCCAGCCTGCCGCAGGGCAAGGCCGACAACCAGATTCTGGGTGTAGTGCAAGCATTGCGCCTGCTCAAGCAAGGTCAGCAGGAAGTGGTGCTGGTGTCCAAGGACATCAATATGCGCGTCAAGGCGCGCGCACTGGGCCTGCCCGCCGAGGACTACCGCAACGACAAGACGCTGGACGACGGCGACCTGCTGTACACCGGCAGCCTGGCCCTGCCCGCAGACTTCTGGAAAAAAGCCAAGAACGTGGAGAGCTGGCAGGACCGCGGCAAGACCTACTACAGCTTCACCAGCCCGCTCACCAGCCAGATGCTGATCAACCAGTACGTGTACTTTGAGGCTCCCAACGAGCCCAGCCTGCACGCGCGCGTGGTCGAGATCCGCGACAAGACCGTGGTCCTGGAAACCCTGCGCGACTACAGCAGCAGCAAGCACAATGTCTGGGGCGTGAACGCACGCAACCGCGAGCAGAACTTTGCACTGAACCTGCTCATGGACCCCAACATCGACTTCGTCAGCCTGACCGGCACCGCCGGCACCGGCAAGACACTGATGGCGCTGGCAGCAGGCCTGTCGCAGGTGCTCGACGACCGCCGTTACACAGAAATCATCATGACCCGTGCCACGGTGAGCGTGGGCGAAGACATTGGCTTTCTGCCCGGCACCGAGGAAGAGAAGATGGGCCCCTGGATGGGCGCGCTGGACGACAACCTCGAATTTCTGGCCAAGGGCGACGGCGGCAATCCCGGCGAATGGGGCCGTGCAGCCACCAATGAGCTGATCCGCAGCCGCATCAAGATCAAGAGCATGAACTTCATGCGCGGTCGCACCTTTCTGAACAAGTGGGTCATCATCGACGAAGCGCAGAACCTGACCCCCAAGCAGATGAAAACCTTGATCACGCGCGCCGGCCCCGGCACCAAGATCATCTGCATGGGCAATCTGGCGCAGATCGATACACCCTACCTGACCGAAGGTTCGTCAGGCCTGACCTTTGCTGTCGACCGCTTCAAGGGCTGGGCCCACGGCGGTCATATCCAGCTGGCACGCGGCGAACGCTCGCGTCTGGCGGACTTTGCGAGTGAGGTGCTGTGATGGCGATCAGCTGGGTAAGTGCTCTCAAACTGGTGCCCTGGGGCGATGTCATTCAGGCCGCCCCCACGGTACTCAAGGCCGCCAAGGGCCTGATGAAGAAAAGCCCCGAGCAGGAGCTGGAAGACGCCGCACAGGCGGCCTTCCCTGCCAGCGCCGAAAGCCAGACGCCTGCCGCCAATGCGGGCGAACTGGCACTGCAGAAGGTGGCACAGCTGGAGGCTCGCATCCAGCAGCTGGAAGCGGCGCAGCGCGCCTCCAACCAGGTGCTGGAGAAGATGGCCGAGCAGCAAGCGCAAATCGTCAAGACCGTAGGCCTGCTGCGCACGGGCGCTACACGCTTGGCGTGGGCCTGCGGCATTCTGAGCGTGGCGGTGATCGGCCTGCTGGTCTACAGCTTCTAAAAACATAGCTGCCAGCGCTCATTATTCATAGATTTCAGATAGATAAGTATCTAAACTCTATGTATATCAAGCGCTAGGCGCTCTACTTTCACAAGCAAAAAGGCCTTGTCAGATGACAAGGCCTTTTCTTTGGACGGCATCGGCTACAGGCTCTCAGTAGTCGTCACCCGCCCCCATGGCTAGATTTTCAAAGCGCGTCTGGTTCTTCTGGAAGTACAGCTTCACGGTGCCTGTCGGGCCGTTACGCTGCTTGCCGATAATGACTTCCGCAATATTGGGCTCCTTGGAGTCCTTGTTGTAGTAGTCGTCGCGGTAGATGAACATGATGATGTCCGCGTCCTGCTCGATAGCGCCGGATTCACGCAGGTCAGACATCATGGGACGCTTGTCGGTGCGTTGCTCCACCGAGCGGTTGAGCTGCGACAGCGCAATCACCGGACACTGCAGCTCCTTGGCCAGCATCTTCAGGCCTCGCGAGATTTCACCCAGCTCGGTCGCACGATTGTCACCACCACCGCCGCTGGAGCCACTCATCAGCTGCAAATAGTCGACCACGATCAGACCCAGCTTGCCGCAGGTACGCGCCAGACGACGCGCGTTGGCACGCAGCTCCGAAGGCGTCAGACCCGGCGTTTCGTCAATGTGCAGCGAGATCTGGCTGAGCTTTTCCACCGCTTCGGTCAGGCGCGCCCATTCATCGGGCTCGAGCTTGCCGGTACGCAGGTGGCCCTGGTTCACACGGCCAATTGAACCCACGATACGCACCGCCAGTTGGGCGGCACCCATTTCCATGGAGAAGATGGCCACTGGCAGACCTTCGTTGAGCGCCACGTGCTCGGCAATATTCACCGCAAACGAGGTCTTACCCATGGAAGGGCGGGCCGCCAGAATCACCAGGTCACCAGCCTGCAGGCCGCTGGTCATGCGGTCCAGATCCGCAAAACCGGTGGGAATACCGGTCACATCAACCGGGTTGTCGGCCATTTCCTGCACGCGGTCCAGCAGATCACCCACCAGGGTTTCCATGCTCTGGAAGCCCTGTTTCATGCGCGAGCCTTCTTCACCAATGGCAAAGATCTTCTGCTCGGCTTCATCCAGAATGCGCTCCACCGGCTTGCCCTGGGGGTTGAGTGCATTGGTGGCAATCTCGTCACTCACCGTGAGCAGCTTGCGCAAGATACCCTTCTCGCGCACGATCTCCGCATAGCGGCGGATGTTCGTGGCACTGGGCACATACTGGGCCAGCTGGTTGAGGTAGAGAATCCCCCCCACCTCCTCGGCCTTGCCCATGCCCTGCAGGTGCTCGAACACCGTAATCACGTCAGCTGGCTTGCTTTCATTGATCAGCTTGCCAATGGCTGCGTAGATCAGCTGGTGCTCGTGGCGGTAGAAATCGCGCTCGGTGAGCAAGTCCCCCACGCGGTCCCAGGCCGAGTTATCCAGCAGCAAGCCACCCAGCACACTGGATTCGGATTCCATGGAGTACTGCGGCAGACGCAGCTTGGCCACCTGCTGATCATCAGCTTCAGGCGCAGGTGTGCCAAACACATCATCTTCCAACGGAGGCATTACAGAGGACATCGATCCACCCACAAAAAGACAAGCCTGAGATCGTAACGCCAGCGCATGCAGACGTCACTCCAGCCTTGCCAAACACAGACATGCACGCACGGCTTAGTGCCAAACATGCTTTCAAAACAGAAGCTGCCAGCGCAAACACAGCAAGCGCTGACAGGCATTTTTATGCATAAGAACGCATAAAACACAAAAGCCGCCCGAAGGCGGCTTTTGCAGTGCAGGGAAAGATTTCCGCAGCAGTGATTAGGCTTCGCCTGTCACTTCCACGTTCACTTCCACTACCACGTCAGTGTGCAGCGCCACTTCCACGGTGGAAGCAGAAACAGTCTTGATAGGACCGTTAGGCATACGCACTTGCGCCTTGTGCACGTTGAAGCCTTGGGCTGTCAGAGCGTCGGCGATGTCGTAGTTGGTCACGGAACCGAACAGACGGCCGTCCACGCCAGCCTTTTGCGACAGCTTCACGGTGAAACCGTTCAGCTTTTCGCCTTCAGCTTGTGCAGCAGCCAGCTTCTCAGCAGCAGCCTTTTCCAGTTCAGCACGCTTGGCTTCGAATTCAGCCTTAGCTGCTTCGGTAGCACGGCGAGCCTTGCCAGAGGGGATCAGGAAGTTGCGAGCGTAGCCGTCCTTCACCTTGACGATATCGCCCAGGTTACCCAGGTTCACAACCTTTTCGAGCAGAATGATTTGCATGGTTGCGACTCCTTAGATCTTGTGCTGGTCGGTGTAGGGCAGCAGAGCCAGGAAGCGAGCGCGCTTGATGGCTGTGTTCAGCTGACGCTGGTAGATGGCGCGAGTGCCTGTCAGGCGTGCGGGGATGATCTTGCCGTTTTCGGCGATGAAGTCACGCAGGGTGTCTACATCCTTGTAATCGATCTCTTCAACACCTGCCACGGTGAAGCGGCAGAAGCGCTTGCGCTTGAACAGCAGCGACTGGGTGTTGCGCTTTGGGCGCTTGTCTTTGTTGAATTTCTTGAACGTGGCCATTACTGGACCTCTTGAAAATTAATTTTGTTGAACATCCTGGATATGCAGCACCACGGTTTTGCTGTTGCGCGGCGTGGCAAGAAAGCCCTGAAAAGTCCAGATACTTCCCGGCGCCTGACGAGCAAGTCGCTCAGCCAGTGCGCCAAACGCCACCGCCTTCACAGCTGCCGAGACCTTGCGCGGGCTGCCTGCTTCTACTTGAGAGGATTCGTGCACCAGGCGCAAATCCAGAGCAGGCAATCCAGCGGGCGTGTATCGCAGGCTTTGCAGCTCATCAATACAGGCCGTCAGGACAACGTGGTTTTCCACTCTCCAAGCGAAGTCTAGGAATTAGGCTTCAGCGGCTTGGTTAGCCTTGCGAGCTTCTTCGCGCTCGACAGTCTTCATCATGGAAGAAGCAGCTGTTTCAGCCTTCTTCTTCTGAACTGTCAGGTGACGCAGCACAGCATCGTTGAACTTGAATGCGTGCTCCAGCTCAGCCATCACAGCCTGGTCGGCTTCGATGTTCAAGCAGATGTAGTGAGCCTTAGCGAGCTTGTTGATCATGTAAGCCAGCTGACGACGGCCCCAGTCTTCTTCGCGGTGCACCTTGCCGCCACCAGCGACAATCATGCCCTTGTAACGCTCCAGCATGGCTGGAACTTGCTCGCTTTGATCCGGATGGATCAACAAAATGATTTCGTAATGACGCATGAAAACTCCCTTTTGGGTTAAGCCCCCCACTGCGTCTGTAGCGGTGGGGCAAGGTAAAACGGGCAATTATAGGCATTCCCAGCAGGCTTGTACACTCAGGGGCTTTGAATATCCTCAGTGTGTCCAAGACCTTGAAAAGCTTTCAGGCATCCCCACCTGACTTTTCAGGTTTCACTCTTTAGAGACGCTATCCACATGACCGAACAACAACACACTACACAAAATGCCGCGCCTTCCGATGCTTCCGCTGAAGAGATGGAAGCCGCAATGGCCGCCAATGTGGCAGACGAAATCTCCCGCCTGCAGGCTGAGCTGAGTGAGCTCAAGGCCAAGAACAGTGAAATGGCCGACCAGTACCTGCGCGCCAAGGCGGAAACAGAAAACATGCGCCGCCGCGCAGACGAAGAAGTAGCCAAGGCCCGCAAGTTCGGCATCGAAAGCTTTGCGGAAAGCCTGCTGCCCGTGTGCGACAGCCTGGACGCTGCACTGGCCATCCAGAACGCTACCGCCGAACAGCTGCGCGAAGGCACAGAAGCCACACTGCGCCAACTGCAGCAGGCACTGGAGCGCAACAAGGTGGTAGTCATCAACCCCGCCCCCGCCAGCAAGTTTGACCCCCACCAGCACCAGGCCATCTCCGTGGTGCCTGCCGAGCAGGAAGCCAACACCATCGTGACCGTGCTGCAAAAGGGCTACCTGATTGCGGACCGTGTGCTGCGCCCTGCCCTGGTGACCGTGGCAGCCCCTAAGTAAGCGCATAGCAGCCACAAAAAAATTTCATCGATTGACTTGAAACCTCCGGCACAACCCTTAGTTACAAGCCAATCGACCAACAAATTTCAGAATTCGGAGCATTCAAATGGGAAAAATTATCGGTATTGACCTGGGCACCACCAACAGCTGCGTGGCTGTGATGGAAGGCAACAACACCCGCGTGATCGAAAACAGCGAAGGTGCGCGCACCACGCCTTCGATCGTTGCTTACCTGGAAGACGGTGAGATTCTGGTGGGTGCATCTGCCAAGCGCCAAGCTGTTACCAACCCCAAGAACACCATCTTTGCCGCCAAGCGTCTGATTGGCCGCAAGTTCGACGAAAAGGAAGTGCAAAAGGACATCGACCTGATGCCCTTCACCATCACCAAGGCTGACAACGGCGACGCCTGGGTGGAAGTGCGCGGCCAGAAGCTGGCACCTCCCCAGATCTCCGCAGAAGTGCTGCGCAAGATGAAGAAGACCGCTGAGGACTTCCTGGGCGAGCCCGTGACCGAAGCCGTGATCACCGTGCCTGCCTACTTCAATGACGCACAGCGTCAGGCGACCAAGGACGCCGGCCGCATCGCAGGTCTGGAAGTCAAGCGCATCATCAACGAGCCTACTGCTGCTGCACTGGCCTTCGGCCTGGACAAGGCTGGCAAGGGCGACCGCAAGATTGCCGTGTATGACCTGGGTGGCGGTACGTTCGACGTGTCCATCATCGAAATCGCTGACGTGGACGGCGAAAAGCAGTTCGAAGTGCTGTCGACCAACGGCGACACCTTCCTGGGCGGCGAAGACTTTGACCAGCGCATCATTGACTACATCATTGCCGAGTTCAAGAAAGAGCAAGGCGTAGACCTGACCAAGGACGTGCTGGCGCTGCAACGCCTGAAGGAAGCTGCTGAAAAGGCCAAGATCGAGCTGTCGAACTCCACACAGACCGACATCAACCTGCCCTACATCACGGCTGACGCCTCCGGTCCCAAGCACCTGAACCTGAAGCTGACCCGCGCCAAGCTGGAATCGCTGGTGGAAGACCTGATCGAGCGCACCATCGCTCCCTGCCGCACTGCCATCAAGGACGCAGGTATCTCTGTGTCTGACATTCAGGACGTGATCCTGGTCGGTGGTATGAGCCGCATGCCCAAAGTGCAGGAAAAGGTCAAGGAATTCTTCGGCAAGGATCCCCGCAAGGACGTGAACCCTGACGAAGCCGTGGCCGTGGGTGCTGCCGTGCAAGGCCAGGTGCTGGGTGGTGAGCGTTCCGACGTGCTGCTGCTGGACGTGACCCCTCTGTCTCTGGGTATCGAAACCCTGGGCGGCGTCATGACCAAGATGATCACCAAGAACACGACCATTCCCACCAAGTTCTCGCAGACTTTCTCAACCGCTGAGGACAACCAGCCTGCAGTGACCATCAAGGTCTACCAGGGCGAGCGTGAGATGGCTTCGGGCAACAAGCTGCTGGGTGAATTCAACCTGGAAGGCATTCCTTCCGCTCCTCGCGGCACGCCCCAGATTGAGGTGACCTTTGACATCGACGCCAACGGTATCCTGCACGTGTCTGCCAAGGACAAGGGCACTGGCAAGGAAAACAAGATCACCATCAAGGCCAACTCCGGTCTGTCGGAAGAAGAAATCCAGCAGATGGTCAAGGACGCGGAACTGAACGCCGCCGAAGACAAGAAGAAGCTGGAGCTGGTGCAGGCCAAGAACCAGGGCGAAGCCGCTGTCCACAGCGTCAAGAAGAGCCTGGGCGAGCACGGCGACAAGCTGGAAGCTGCCGAGAAGGAAGCGATTGAAGCTGCCGTCAAGGATCTGGAAGAAGCCCTGAATGGTTCCGACAAGGACGCCATCGAGGCCAAGACCACTGCCCTGATGACTGCCAGCCAGAAGCTGGGCGAGAAGGTCTACGCCGAAGCCCAGGCTGCGGCAGCTGCAGGCGGCGCTGCCGAAGCTGGTGCAGAAGCTGCACAGGCCAAGCCCGCAGGCTCCGGCGACGACGACATCGTTGACGCTGAAGTCAAGGAAGTGAAGAAGTAATTGGACGCAGAGCGGCATTCCTGACCGCTTGCCGCCGCGCTGCCGCCTCAACTGGGGCGACTTGCGCGGCGTTCCTGTTTTAACCGGCTGCACATCACATGTCCAAACGCGACTATTACGAAGTTCTGGGCGTCTCCAAGACGGCCTCGGACGATGAAATCAAGAAGGCCTACCGCAAGCTGGCCATGAAGTACCACCCTGACCGCAATCAGGGTGAAAAAGCCAAGGAAGCCGAAGAGAAGTTCAAGGAGGTCAAAGAGGCCTACGAGATGCTCTCGGACGGTCAGAAGCGCGCAGCCTATGACCAGTACGGCCATGCCGGCGTAGACCCCAACAGTGGCATGGGCGGCGGCTTTGGTGCCGGCGGTTTCGCCGAAGCTTTTGGCGACATCTTTGGCGACATGTTCGGCGGCGCACGCGCACGCGGCGGTCGCCAGGTCTATCGCGGCAATGATCTGAGCTACTCCATGGAAATCACCCTGGAGGAAGCGGCCAAGGGCAAGGATGCCCAGATCCGCATCCCCAGCTGGGACAGCTGCGACACCTGCCATGGCAGCGGCGCCAAGCCCGGCACCAGCCCCAAGACCTGTACCACTTGCGGTGGTCAGGGCTCGGTGCAGATGCGCCAGGGTTTCTTCAGCGTGCAGCAGACCTGCCCCCACTGCCGTGGCACGGGCAAGATCATTCCCGAGCCATGCCCAAGCTGCAGCGGCCAAGGCAAGATCAAGCGCCAGAAGACGCTGGAGGTCAAGATTCCCGCGGGTATCGACGATGGCATGCGCATCCGCTCCAGCGGCAATGGCGAGCCCGGCGTCAACGGCGGCCCTCCCGGCGACCTGTACATCGAAATTCGCGTCAAGGAACACGACATCTTTGAGCGCGACGGCGATGACCTGCACTGCCAGGTGCCCGTGAGCTTTATCACGGCAGCGCTGGGCGGTGAGATTGAAGTGCCGACCCTGCAAGGCAAGGTGGCGATTGACATCCCCGAAGGCACCCAGGCTGGCAAGCAGTTCCGCCTGCGTGGCAAGGGCATCAAGGGGGTGCGCTCCAGCTACCCCGGCGACCTGTACTGCCACATCGTGGTGGAAACGCCCGTGAAGCTGACGGAGTACCAGCGCAAGCTGCTGCGCGAGCTGGAAGAATCTCTGAAAAAGGGTGGCAGCAAGCACTCGCCCAGCGCAGACAGCTGGACGGACAAGCTCAAGCGTTTCTTTAGCTGAAGCCACAACCTCACTGCAAACCCCGCCCTGGCGGTAATGCCGTTCACTTAAGGTTTTCTGACCTGCCTGACGGGATAGCGTGAAGGCACTTTTTTGACCACACGGGGGCATGTTCGCCCCCGTCGTTGTTTGGGCAACAACCTCTCGCTGAGCCTTATGCGCATACGCTGCAGCAGCGCAGGCAAGTTCCCAGGGCTGGGGCAACTTGCTAGCGTGATCCATTCGAGCTGCAGATAGTCCATGGCAGCAACAAAGCTCAATTCGGTTGGATGCAACCGGCTTTCTTTTGCTATTTCAGCCATTTCCAGTCGCACCAAGTTGTAGGCGAGTAAGGCTCGGCTTGCTGGCACCACAAGACCAGGCAGCTGACATCCTGGCCAAGCTCAAGGCAGAAGACGGCATGCACAAGTCGGCATGGGCCACCCACGTCCAGGAAGGCTCCCCCCTTCCAGTCGATCCGTGGTGCGTTCAATTCCTTCCTGGGCCTGCCTTGCCACCAGCCTTCGTGGGGCAATCTGACCGCCATCGACATGAACACCAAGAGCATCGCCTGGCAAGTGCCTCTGGGCACCGTGGCTGGCTCGCAAATGGCTGGTGTGACCGTGGATGCCACCATCCCTGTGGGCATGCCTTCGCTGTCCGGCCCCATCACCACAGCCGGTGGCCTGACCTTCTTTGCAGGCTCCATGGACCGTTACATCCATGCCTTTGACAACAAGACCGGTGAGGAAGTGTGGAAGTACCGCGTGCCTGTGGGTGCGCAGGCGCCCCCCATGTCCTACCTCTCGCCTGAGTCGGGCCGCCAGTTTGTGGAGGTCTCTGCGGGCGGTGCACGCATGACCCCGGAAAAGGGTGACTACGTGATCGCCTTCGCGCTGCCCAAGCAATAAGCACTGCGACCATGCAAAAAAGGGTGGCTGATACGCCACCCTTTTTTATTTATGTGTGGCAGGCCACTGCAAGCCTATGCTGCATGCATGGGCTCTGGAGCCAGCCCACAGGACATGCGTCGCCAGAACCTACGATTTGCCGACGAATGCTTGCGCACCTTGCAAGCAGCTTTATCTTTTTCAGAAACATGCATTCCTTTCCCCGCTCCGCCCAAAGCCAGGCCATTGCCATTTTGCTCAGTGGCTTGAGCCTGAGCGCTTGGGCGCAAGAGACGCCCCCCACACTGGATACTGTGGAAATCCGCTCTGCCACCAATGGCGCCAGCCTGCAGTCCCTGCCCACCTCGGCCACCGTGCTGGACGGTGAGCACATGCGTGAACACCAGTTGCAGGTCAACCTCTCCGAAGGTCTGGCCAGCGTACCCGGCCTGCAGATCAAGAACCGCCAGAACTACGCGCAGGATTTGCAGCTTTCGATCCGCGGCTATGGTGCACGTTCCACTTTTGGCGTGCGTGGTGTACGTCTGTATGTCGACAACATCCCTGCCACCATGCCTGATGGCCAGGGCTCGCTCTCGCACATCGATATTGGCAGCATTGAGCGCGTCGAAGTGCTGCGCGGCCCCTACTCGGCCCTGTACGGTAACTCGTCCGGCGGCGTAGTCAGCATCTTTACCGAAACACCGGAAGGCAAGCCTTTTGTAGAAGCTGGCGTAGCCTTTGGCAGCAATGGCCAGAAGCGCTTTTCCGCCAAGGCCGGTGGCGAAACCGCCCAGGGCCTGAGCTATCTGGTCAGCGCCAGCCGCTTTCTGACCGATGGCTACCGTGCGCACAGCGCTGCTGACCGCAATGTGGGCAATGTGAAGCTGTCTGCCGCCATTGGCGATGATGCCCGCTGGACCCTGGTGGCCAATACCATGAAGTCCAGTGCGCAGGATCCGCAGGGGCTGACTTGGGACCAGTACCTGGCCAACCGCAAGCAGCCTTCCGTGGTGGCAGAGCGTTTTAACACCCGCAAGTCGCTGGAACAAACCCAGGTTGGCATGACGTACGAGCGCCGCCTCAGCGGCACGCACAGCATCGCGCTGATGGCCTATGCCGGTCACCGCTCCATGGAGCAGTACCAGTCCATTCCCTTGACCAACCCCGACACTGGCTATCCCATTCAAGAAAACCCCAAGCATCCAGGCGGCGTGATTGACATGTCTCGCAACTACGCTGGGGTAGATGCACGCTGGACTGCAAACTTCAGCGAAGCACCTGTACCCGTCACCTTGACGGCTGGTATTGCAATCGACCGGGTCGTTGAAGATCGCAAGGGCTATAGAAACTACACCGGCAATGCTTCTGCCCCAACAGCACTTGGCATCAAAGGCGAACTGCGCCGTGATGAGAAAAACACCATCACCAATATTGACCCCTATGTGCAGGCCACCTGGAAGCTGGCCCCCACCTGGACGCTGGACACCGGCCTGCGCTACAGCCGCGTGAAGTTTGATACCCAGGACAACTTCATCCAATCAGGTAACCCCGACGACTCCGGCAAGGTCACGCACCGCAAGGCGCTGCCTGTGGTTTCGCTGGCCCATGCACTCACACCGGATGACACCGTCTACGCCAGCGTAGGCCGCGGCTTTGAAACCCCGACCTTTGCCGAGCTGTCCTACAGCCCTAACAACATCAATGGTCTGAACCTGAACCTGCAGCCCAGCGTGAGCACCCAGTACGAACTGGGCTATCGCCAGCGCCTGCGTGGCAGCGTCAAGGGCCAGTGGAGCGCTGCTGTATTCCACTCGCAGACCAGCGATGAAATCGTCAGCGCCGGTGGTACCGGGGGCCGCACCACCTACCGCAACGCTGGCAAGACCCGCCGCCAGGGCGTAGAGCTGCAGGCCGATATGCACCTGACCCCAAAGTGGCAAGTGCAGGCGGCCTACACCTATCTGGACGCCACATTCCGCCAGGCTTCGGGGGACGCTGCCATGGGCAATCAGCTGCCCGGCCTGTCCAGGCAGAACATGTTTGTGGCCACCAGCTACCAGCTGACCCCTGCATGGAAGCTGGGCCTGTCTGCACAGCACGCCAGCAAGGTGTTTGTGAATGACAGCAACAGCGAAGCCGCACCCGCCTTCACCATTGCCTCGGCCAGCGTGGGCTACACCAAGGACATGGGCGACTGGCGCCTGCATGCGTTTGCGCGTGTGGACAACCTGTTTGACCGCAACTATGTGGGCTCCGTCATCGTCAACGATGGCAATGGTCGCTATTACGAAAGCGCACAAGGCCGTAACTGGTCTACCGGCGTAAATCTGCGCTACAACTTCTAAATCAGCGTCAGACCGTCTGAACGCGCTTCCAGCGCAGGCCGCTTCTAAATCAGGAGCTGCCTGCGCTTTATTTTTGCCATTTTTAAGCACAAATGCTTATCAAAGCCAGATTTGATATGCACTAACCGCTCTCTTTTTAATAAGAAAAAAGCATAGACATCGTGAAACGCGATGCCTGACTTGCGTTTTATCTGGCATCGTCTTCGCACCGCGCGATGACAAACGCATTTTCATGACGCAAAATGACATCAACTTCTCAAAACGAGAAGACTGAAAACATTGACCCCGCCATGAAGAATTCCGAACGCAGTTTTGCTCGTCGTATTGACCTGACCTCTTTGCAACTGTTCGTCGCCGTGTGCGAACTGGGCAGCATTGGCCGCGCTGCTGAGCGCGAATACATTGCCGCCTCTGCTGTCAGCAAGCGCCTGTCTGATTTGGAAGCGGCCGTCGATACCGCGCTGCTCTACCGCCACAGCCGTGGCGTGACCCTGACCCCCGCTGGTGAAAGCCTGCTGCATCACGCTCGCAACGTGCTGTACGGACTGGAGCGCATGCAGGGCGAGCTGTCCGAGTACGCCGACGGCATTCGTGGCCATGTGCGCATGCACGCCAACATCTCGGCCATCGTGCAGTTCCTGCCTGAAGACCTGGGTGCCTTCAGCAAGGGCCACCCCCAGATCAAGATTGACCTGCAGGAGCACCTCTCGGCCGACGTGCTGCAGGCCGTGCACGAAGGCACAGCCGACATCGGCATCTGCAACATGGGCCAGGCCAATACCAATGGCCTGCAGACCAAGCCTTACCGCACTGACCGCCTGCTGCTGGTCGTGCCACAGGACCACCCCCTGGCCAAGCGCGAGAGCATTGCGTTTGAAGAAGTGCTGGAATGGGACGTCGTGGGCCTGCAGGGCGGCAGCTCCATCAGCCTGGCCATGCGCGGCGCTGCAGCCCGCTCTGGCCGCCCCTTGCAACAACGCATTCAGGTCACAAGCCTGGATGCCATGTGCCGCATGATCGACAACGGCCTGGGCGTGGGCATCATCCCCGACCGCGCGTTCGAACTCATGCATGGCGTGGGTCGCTTAAAGAGCGTGCCACTGACCGACAGCTGGGCCCAGCGTACGCTGAGCCTGGTCGCGCGCGACTTTGACGCCCTGCCAGTGACATCGCGTTTGCTGGTGGAGCACCTCGGCAAAGGCTGGGTGCCACCCGTCAAGTCGGCTGCCTAAAATTTACCGAGACAACTTCCCACCCCACGAAGCAGAGAACAACATATGGGCCGCACGCTTTACGACAAGATTTTTGACGAGCACGTCATCCACACCGAAGAAGATGGCACCTCCATCCTCTACATCGACCGCCATCTGGTGCACGAAGTCACCAGCCCCCAGGCTTTTGAAGGGCTGCGTCTGGCAGGTCGCAAGCTGTGGCGCATCAGCTCTGTGGTGGCAACGGCCGACCACAACACGCCCACCAATGGCTGGGAACTGGGCTATGAGGGCATTGCTGACCCCATCAGCAAGGAACAGATCACCACGCTGAATACCAATATTGCCGAGTTTGGCGCTGCCGCTTTCTTCCCCTTCATGAGCAAGGGCCAGGGCATTGTGCACGTGATGGGCCCTGAGCAGGGCGCCACCCTGCCCGGCATGACCGTGGTTTGCGGCGACAGCCACACTTCCACCCATGGCGCCTTTGGCGCACTGGCACACGGCATTGGTACCTCGGAAGTCGAGCACGTCATGGCCACGCAGACCCTGCTGGCCAAGAAGGCCAAGAACATGCTGGTCAAGGTCAACGGCAAGGTCGCGCCCGGCATTACCGCCAAGGACATCGTGCTGGCCATCATCGGCAAGATCGGCACAGCGGGCGGCACGGGCTACACCATCGAGTTCGCCGGTGAAGCCATTCGCGATCTGTCCATGGAAGGCCGCATGACCGTGTGCAACATGGCGATTGAAGCCGGTGCCCGCGCCGGTCTGGTGGCCGTGGACGACAAGACCATTGAATACGTCAAGGGCCGCCCACTGGCGCCTACAGGCGCGGAGTGGGATGCTGCCGTGGCGTACTGGAAGACGCTGCACTCCGACGCAGACGCCCAGTTCGACCGCGTGGTGGAGCTGAACGCCGCCGAGATCGTGCCGCAGGTGACCTGGGGCACATCGCCCGAAATGGTGCTGGGCGTGGACGCCAGCGTGCCCGATCCTGACAAGGAACAGGACCCCAACAAGCGCAACGCCATCGAGCGCGCGCTGACCTATATGGCGCTGGAGCCCGGCAAGCCGCTGAGCGACATCTGCGTGGACAAGGTGTTCATCGGCTCGTGCACCAATAGCCGCATCGAAGACATGCGCGAAGCCGCAGCTGTGGTGAAAAAACTGGGCCAGAAAGTGGCCAAGAACGTCAAGCTCGCCATGGTCGTGCCCGGCTCCGGCCTGGTCAAGGAACAGGCTGAGCGTGAAGGTCTGGACCAGATCTTCAAGGCCGCTGGTTTTGAATGGCGTGAACCCGGCTGCTCCATGTGCCTGGCCATGAATGCCGACCGTCTCGAGCCCGGCGAGCGCTGCGCCTCCACGTCCAACCGCAACTTCGAAGGCCGTCAGGGCGCGGGTGGCCGCACCCACCTGGTCAGCCCCGCGATGGCTGCGGCTGCCGCCATCCACGGCCACTTCGTGGACATCCGCAAATTCGCTTAACCCTTGTGCCACACGGACTGCGAGAGAACTTTGCCATGAAGCCCTCTTTCACCATTTTGCTCCTTGGACTGGCCTTCACCCTGGCCGCCTGCAACACCGTGCAGGGGCTGGGCCAGGACATCCAGAAAGCCGGCAACGCCATTGAGCGTGCAGCCCGTTGAACGCTACTGAACACTGAAGAACAAGCCATGCAGAAATTCACCGTGCACAAGGGCCTGGTAGCCCCCATGGACCGCGAGAACGTCGACACCGATGCCATCATTCCCAAGCAGTTCCTCAAGTCGATCAAGAAGACCGGCTTTGGCGTGAATGCTTTTGATGAATGGCGCTACCTGGACCAGCCCGGCCAGCCCGGCGTGCCTGAATCTCAGCGCAAGCCCAACCCCGACTTTGTGCTGAACCAGCCCCGCTACAAAGGTGCGAGTATCCTGATTGCGCGCAAGAACTTTGGCTGCGGCTCCAGCCGCGAGCACGCCCCCTGGGCGCTGGACCAGTACGGCTTCCGCGCCATTCTGGCCCCCAGCTTTGCCGACATCTTCTTCAACAACTGCTTCAAGAACGGCCTGCTGCCCATCGTGCTGCCCGAGGCCACGATTGACCTGCTGTTCCACGAAGTAGCGGCCTTTCCCGGCTACGAGCTGACCATTGACTTAGAGCGCCAGGTCATCGTGCGCCCCCAGGGTGAAGAGATCCCCTTCGACGTCATTCCTTTCCGCAAGTACTGCCTGCTCAACGGCTTTGACGATATCGGCCTGACCCTGCGCCACGCCGACAAGATCAAGGCTTTTGAAGCTGAACGCCTGGCCCAGAAGCCCTGGCTGGCCCACACCCTGGTGCAGGGCTAAGCCTCGCCACATCTATAAATCTATAAATAAAAGAGCTGCTTGCGCTTGATCTGCAAGGTTTTCCAATAGAAAACTATCTGAAAACAAGCAATACCAAGCGCTAGCAGCTATCAAAGTTGAGGAAACACCATGACAAAGATTGCAGTCCTGCCCGGTGATGGCATTGGCCCGGAAATCGTCGCTGAAGCCGTGAAAGTGCTCAACGCACTGGATCTGAACCTGGAGATGGAAACCGCACCTGTGGGCGGTGCCGCCTACGAAGCTGCGGGCCACCCCCTGCCTGAAGCCACGCTGAAGCTGGCCATGGAATCGGACGCCGTGCTGTTCGGCGCCGTGGGCGACTGGAAGTACGACACGCTAGAGCGCCGCCTGCGCCCCGAGCAAGCCATTCTGGGCCTGCGCAAGGCCATGGGCCTGTTCGCCAACTTCCGCCCTGCCATCTGCTACAAGGAACTGACCCACGCTTCCAGCCTCAAGCCCGAGCTGGTCGCTGGCCTGGACATCCTCATCATCCGTGAGCTGACGGGCGACATCTACTTCGGCCAGCCCCGCGGCCGCCGCACGGCCGAAGACGGCCACTTCCCCGGCACCGAGGAAGCGTTTGACACCATGCGCTACTCGCGCCCCGAGATCGAGCGCATCGCCCACGTGGCCTTCCAGGCCGCGCAAAAGCGCAGCAAGCGCGTGACCAGCGTGGACAAGGCCAACGTGCTGGAAACCTTCCAGTTCTGGAAAGACATCGTCACCGAAGTCGGCAAGCAGTACCCAGACGTCGCACTGGACCACATGTACGTGGACAACGCCGCCATGCAGCTGGTCAAGGAACCCAAGCGCTTTGACGTGGTCGTCACCGGCAATATGTTTGGCGACATCCTGAGCGACGAAGCTTCCATGCTCACAGGCTCCATCGGCATGCTGCCTTCGGCTTCGCTGAACTCCAAGGGCCAGGGCCTGTACGAACCCAGCCACGGCTCGGCCCCCGACATCGCTGGCAAGGGCATTGCCAACCCGCTGGCCACCATCCTGTCGGCCGCGATGATGCTGCGCTTCTCTCTGAACCAGGAAGCTGCAGCCCAGAAGATCGAAGCTGCGGTGCAGAAGGTGCTGGCCGATGGCCTGCGCACTGCCGACATCTACAGCGAAGGCACGACCAAGGTCTCCACCAGCGAAATGGGTGATGCCGTCGTCGCCGCGCTGGCAGCGGTCTAAAACGAACAGCCGCGTGGCCCATGCAGTCACGCGGCTTTTTGGATGCAGCTAAAGCCTGCTCAGCAAATTTCAGGCCTTGTGCGTACGGTTTACGGTCACAATGCCAGCAATCACTCCCACGGCGGGAGGGAATTAGATTCTCTAAAGCCGCATTAGTTAAGCTACAATCCTCGCACAATGTTTGCCGCACACTCCCCCACTGCCTCTCACATCCAAGCCTTGCTGGCAGATGTGGCCGTGCGCGCGACAACCATTACGACGATTAAAGGCTGACCCAGCCCGGTTCGTCGTGCGCCCTTGTACCGGCCAGACGAGCCGGGTGCAGAAAGCCAGATTGAGCACTTCTTCACATCTGTTTTTGCAACATCTCTCTTAAGGGCGTTTCAACAATGAGCAAGCAATTGGTAGGTTTGGTGGGCTGGCGCGGCATGGTCGGCTCCGTTCTGATGGACCGCATGCAGGCCGAGGGCGACTTTGACCTGATCGAGCCCGTGTTCTTCTCCACCTCCAACGCTGGCGGCAAGGCCCCAGCCATGGCCAAGGCACACACTGAACTGAAGGACGCCAACGACATCGCCGAGCTGTCCAAGTGCGACATCATCATCACCTGCCAGGGTGGCGACTACACCAAGGAAGTCTTCCCCAAGATCCGCGCGGCGGGCTGGCAAGGCCATTGGATTGACGCTGCATCTTCCCTGCGCATGGAAGAAGATGCCGTCATCGTGCTGGACCCCGTCAACGACGATCTGATCCAGAAGAAACTGGCCGCAGGCGGCAAGAACTGGATTGGCGGCAACTGCACCAACTCCATCCTGCTGATGGGCCTGGGCGGCCTGTTCAAGGCGGGTCTGGTGGAGTGGGTGTCTTCCATGACTTACCAAGCCGCATCGGGTGGCGGTGCCAACCACATGCGCGAACTGCTCAAGGGCATGGGCGTGATCCACGCTGCCGTGGCGGACCAACTGGCCACCCCCGCTTCCGCCATTCTGGACATCGACCGCAAGGTCGCCCAGACCATCCGCGAAGACGTGCCCACCGAATTCTTCGGCGCGCCGCTGGCTGGCGGCCTGATCCCATGGATCGACGTGCAGCTGCCCAACGGCCAGTCCAAGGAAGAGTGGAAGGGCCAGGCCGAAGTCAACAAGATCCTCGGCACCGAAGCCACCATCCCTGTCGACGGCCTGTGCGTGCGCATCGGCGCCATGCGCTGCCACTCTTTGGCTTTGACTTTGAAGCTGAAGAAGGACTTGCCACTGGAAGAAATCGAAGCACTGATCAAGGGCGGCAACCCCTGGGTCAAGTTCGTGGCCAACGACCGTGCTGAGACCGTCAAGGAATTGACCCCAGCGGCCACCACCGGCGGCCTGGAAGTGGCTGTGGGCCGCGTGCGCAAGCTGAACATGGGCGGCGAATACCTGTCGGCCTTCGTGATCGGCGACCAGCTGCTGTGGGGTGCTGCCGAGCCCCTGCGCCGCATGCTGCGCATTCTGCTGGCCAAATAATCAAGCCCCTGCCTGCACTGCAAAGGAAGCTTCGGCTTCCTTTTTTCGTGCCCGTCTTCCGGCAGAATGTCTCCGCCAGACAACAGTAGGACACCAATGCGCTGTGCATCTTTTGATCTGACATGCCCTACCCCATCGCCTTGCACGTCACTGAAGCCTTGGCTCCTGCTTCGCTTGACATAATGGAGCACGCTCACAGCATTCCAGCGCCAAAACAGCCTGTTTTTTGCTCCTTGGTCTTGCTTGTCACCCTCTGGCAATACTGCTAATGTCAGCGCATCCATTGCGCTGGGGGGAATCTGGACGCACCTCCGATAAGAACACTGGCCGAAACCTAGCGGCCATACATTTTGAACGTGACCACAAACATGCATCGTTGGAAACTTTCAGCTCTGGCCGCGGCCGCCTTTGCCACCACCGCATTCACCAGCCTGAGTGCCTCTGCCTTGACCCTGGGTGCATTGCGCGTTGATTCTGCGCTGGGCGAGAGCCTGCGCGCTGAAATTGCCATTCCACAGGCCACGCCTGCAGAGTTGAGCAACCTGATTGTGCAGATCGCGCCCCCCGAAGCCTTCCGAGCCCGTGGTCTGGACTACAGCGCTGCAGCCAGCTCCATCAATGTGCAACTGGTCCAAAAGCCTGATGGCACCGCCCTGTTGCAACTGCGCAGCAATGCGCCACTGAACGATCCCTTTGTCGATCTGATCGTGGACACGCAATGGAACACCGGCAGCATGCAGCGCAGCTACACCCTGCTGCTGGACCCTCCTTCCACCCCGCGCAGCGCAGCACCTGCAACTGCTGCGGCACCACAGATCACCGCACCGCAGGTCACTGCTCCAGCACCTGTATCGGTCACAGGCAAGACTTACTCCTCCAGCCCACGCATCCGCGCGACCACACCTCCCGCCCAGCCAGTCGCGGCAGCTGCGGCACCAGCTCCTGCTCCTGCCGGCGCTCAGAATGAAGCCGTGCGCGTGCGCTCCGGCGACACTGCGGGGCGCATCGCCAACGCCAACCGCCCTGCAGGTGTGTCGCTCGACCAGATGCTGGTCGCCATGCTGCGCAGCAACCCCAATGCCTTTATCAACGGCAACGTCAACCGCCTGCGTGCTGGCACCGTGCTGCAGATGCCCAGCCGTGAACAGGCACTGGAGACTTCCGCCCAGGAAGCGCGCCAGATCGTCGCCGCCCAAAGCCGTGACTTCAATGCCTACCGCCGCAGCCTTGCCGCCAAGGCACCTCAGGCCGCCGTGCAGGCTGCTGCACGCAGCGCCAGCGGCCAGGTACAGGCCCAGGTGTCTGAAACCCGTGCCAATGCAGAGACCGCAGACAAGCTGACTTTGTCCAAGGGGGCCATCCAGACTGCCGCAGAAGAAGAAAAGCTGGCCGCACATAAACAGGCCGAAGCGCAGGAAAGCCGCCTGTCTGAGCTGCAGCGCAACCTGGCAGAACTCAACGAGCTGGCACAGAGCAGCACACCAGCGTCTGCCAACGCCAGCACCCAGCCTGCTGAAACACCTGCAGCCCCTGCAGCGGCTACAGCGGCTCCTGCAGACAGCCAAGCTGCTGCATCGGCAGAGGCTAATGCCTCCCTACCTGCCGTAGAAGTGGCCAGCGCCAATGCGGCGCTGATCGAATCCAATGCCAGCGCTGCTGCCGATGCCACACCCGCTGCCAGCAGCGACGAAGCCCCACCAGCAGCGCCTGCCGAAGCCGCTCCTGCCGAAGAGCCAGCGCCCAAGCCCGCTGCTGCACAACCTCGCCCAGCGCCAGCACCTGCGCCCATGCCTGTGGAAGAGCCCTCGCTGCTGGACAACCCGCTGGTTCCTGCCGGTGGTGCACTGATTGCCATCCTGCTGGGTCTGCTGGGCTACAGCACCTGGAAGCGTCGCCGTGCAGCACAGGCTGCAGAGCAAGACCCCAGCCTGGGTGACAGCCAGCTCCACCCCGACACCTTCTTTGCCGGCAGTGGCGGCCAGCACGTGGACACCACGGATGCTGCAGCCACCACCATGGCCTACGCGCTCAGCCAGCTCGATGGCGGTGCAGACGTAGACCCCGTCGCCGAAGCCGATGTCTACCTGGCCTATGGCCGTGATGTGCAGGCAGAGGAAATCCTTAAGGAAGCCCTTCGCACCCAGCCTGAGCGCACGGCCATCTACGTCAAGCTCGCAGAAATCTATGCCAAGCGCGAAGACGCCAAGGCACTGGAAGACATCGCCCGCAGCCTGCAGCCACACACCGAAACTGGCTCTTCGGAGTGGCAGCGTGTCACGGCACTGGGCCACCAGCTTGCACCACAGAACCCCCTGTATGCCGATGCGGCCAGCAACGCCCCCGCTGACAAGCCAGGCTCCGGTTTTGCCGCAGCCTTGCAAGCCAGCACAGCCGCTGCCGCAACGGGTGCTGCAGCAGGCGCACTGGCCAGCGATACAGACACTGCATCCAGCCCAGAGCTACCCATTCTGGATCTGTCTGCCGCATTTGCCGAGCCTTCGGAAACTGCGCCTGCGACCCCGGCCACAGACACCACTTCGTCTGCGTCCGAAACCAAAGGCGATACCAGCGCGCTGGACAGCCAGCTGGACCTGTCTTCCCCCTTCACACCGTCCGAGCCACCATCGCTGGTGCAGGACACAGTGCAGGACAACGACAGCATCAGCGATGCACTGGATCTGGACCTGTCGGGCTTTGAAGCCAACTTGCCACAGAGCCAGAGCACACCAGCCACGGAACCTGCCGCTGCGGCCGACCAGCTGGACGACGGCCTCAACTTCGATCTGAATATCGAAGCGCCCGCAGCGGAGGCTGCTCCCGCAGAAACACCAGAAGCACCGTCGGCCCCTGCGCCAGACACCAGTCTGGACTTTGACCTGGGCTCTCTGAACCTCGACCTGGGCACAGACACCAGCGCCGAGCCTGCAGACAATGCCAAGCCCATGCACAATCTCGCCGATGATCCCCTGTCCACCAAGCTTGACCTGGCCAGGGAATTCAACGCCATTGGCGACAGCGAAGGTGCACGCGCCCTGATTGAGGAAGTGCTGGCCGAAGCCAGCGGTTCGCTCAAGGAGCGTGCACAGAAGATGCTGTCCGAACTTGATTGATGCATTTTTCTGAAGCGGCTGCGGCCGCTTCCCTAGGAGCCAGCATGCGTATAGCCCTCGGGCTGAGCTACAACGGCCAAGCCTATAACGGCTGGCAAAGTCAACCGAACGGCAATACCGTTCAAGACAAACTCGAAGCGGCCCTGGGCCGCTTTGCTACTGAAAAGATCTCCACTTTGTGCGCTGGGCGTACCGACGCCGGTGTACATGGCCTGATGCAGGTCGTGCACTTTGACACCGACATCGTGCGCCCCGAAAACGCCTGGGTGCGCGGCACCAATACCTTTTTGCCACCCGACATTGCCGTGCAGTGGGCACGCCATATGCCGGATGCCTTCCACAGCCGCGCCTGCGCCACCTCACGCCGCTATGCCTATGTGCTACTGCAGTCGCCCGTGCGCCCCAGCGTGGAAACCGGGCGCGTGGGCTGGGTGTTCAACCCTCTGGATGGGGATGCCATGCGCAAGGCAGCATCCTGCCTGCTGGGCGAGCATGACTTCAGCTCCTTCCGCGCAGCTGCCTGCCAGTCGCTGACCCCCATCAAAACCCTGCACCGCATTGACATCACGCGCCGCAGCATTTCCTCCGCGCAGCACCGCGACATGGAATGCTGCTACTGGCGTTTCGAGTTTGAGGGCAACGCCTTTTTGCACCACATGATCCGCAACATCATGGGCTGCCTGATCTACATTGGCCAGGGCTCCCACCCCCCTGAGTGGATGCAGCAGGTGCTGGATGCACGTTCGCGCGATGCGGCAGCCCCCACCTTCTCTCCCGATGGCCTGTACTTCATGGGGCCGCGCTACGATGCGCAGTGGGGCCTGCCTGACCATGTGCCCGGCTTTGACTGGCTGCCTTAAGCATTAAATTGCCCTCTAGCGCTTATGAATACTGCGTTGAATGCTCCTGTTTCCCGTACCCGCATCAAAGTCTGTGGCCTGACCCGTGCGTGTGACGTAGATGCGGCCGTGGCAGCCGGAGTGGATGCCCTGGGCTTTGTGCTCTACCCCAAAAGCCCACGCGCCGTGAGCCTGGCACAGGCGAGCAGGCTGATCGATCGTCTGCCGCCCCTGGTCACACCTGTGTTGCTCTTTGTGAACGCCAGCCAGGAGGAGGTAGATGCAGCATTGCACGCCATTCCCCACGCCTTGCTGCAGTTTCATGGCGATGAAAGCCCGCAAGTCTGCACAAGGCTGAGCCAGCAAGGCCGCGTGCGCTATCTGCGGGCAGCACGCATTCCCCTTGGCGATGCAGCCCGTGACTTTGACCTCGTAGAATACGCGCATCAGTACTCTCAGGCCCAGGCCATTTTGCTAGACGCCCATGTGGACGGCTACGGTGGCGCAGGCAAAGCATTCAATTGGTCACTGCTTCCACTAAGCGTCAGCGCTCACCTCGTTTTGTCTGGTGGACTTACGCCTGCAAACGTGATCGATGGCATCCGCCAACTGCGCCCACGCTGCCTGTCTCTGGCAGTTGATGTCAGCTCCGGTGTAGAAGCTACATGCCCTGACGGCAAGCCGCTCAAGGGCATCAAGGATGCTGAAAAAATTCAACGCTTCGTCGCTGCAGTACGCACCGCCGACGCCCAAATTGCCCTTAATCCTGATGTTTGAATACTCTTACCCCGATGCCAGCGGCCACTTCGGCCCTTACGGTGGCAGCTTTGCCAGCGAAACGCTCACTCACGCCCTGAATGAGCTGCGTCAGGCCTATGCCAAGTACCAGAACGATCCGGAATTCATTGCTGAATTCCAGTCCGAACTGGCCCACTTCGTGGGTCGTCCCTCGCCGGTCTACCACGCAGCCCGCATGTCCCGCGAAATGGGCGGCGCGCAGATCTACCTCAAGCGTGAAGACCTCAACCACACCGGCGCGCACAAGATCAACAACGTGATCGGTCAGGCCATGCTGGCCAAGCGCATGGGCAAGACGCGCATCATTGCCGAAACTGGCGCAGGTCAGCACGGGGTGGCTACTGCCACCATCTGCGCACGCTATGGTCTGGAATGCATCGTCTACATGGGTGCCGAAGACGTGAAGCGCCAAAGCCCCAACGTCTACCGCATGAAGCTGCTGGGCGCGACCGTGATCCCCGTGGAATCGGGCTCCAAGACGCTCAAGGATGCGCTCAACGAGGCCATGCGCGACTGGGTGGCCAATGTGGACAACACCTTCTACATCATCGGCACGGTTGCAGGCCCTGCCCCCTACCCTGCCATGGTGCGCGATTTTCAGAGCGTGATTGGCCAGGAGTGCCTCACGCAGATGCCCGAGCTCTTCAAGGAACTGAAGATGGCCGCCGAGCAGCCCGATGCCGTTGTGGCCTGCGTGGGCGGTGGCTCCAACGCCATGGGCATCTTCTACCCCTATATTCCGTTCGAAAACACCAAGCTCATCGGCGTGGAAGCTGCCGGCGAAGGTCTGGATACAGGCAAGCACGCTGCCTCGCTGCAAAAAGGCAGCTCCGGTGTGCTGCACGGCAACCGCACCTTCATCATGCAGGACGACAACGGCCAGATTCTGGACACGCACTCCATCAGTGCAGGCTTGGACTACCCTGGCGTGGGTCCAGAACACGCCTGGCTGCAGGAAATCGGCCGTGCCCAGTACGTGGGCATTACCGGCAAGGAAGCGCTGGATGCCTTCCACTACCTGTGCCGTGCCGAAGGCATTATTCCTGCGCTGGAATCCAGCCATGCCATTGCCTACGCCATGAAGCTGGCCAAGACCATGAAGACCGAAGAGTCCATCCTGGTCTGCCTGTCCGGCCGTGGTGACAAGGACATCGGCACTGTGGCCGATCTGTCCGGCGTTGATTTTTATGACCGCCCCAGTTCACGCGGTCTGTCCGTCAAGGGAGGGCCTGTTGCATGAGCCCTAATCAGTCTCGTATTGCCGCTACTTTTGCCAAACTGAATGCCGAAGGCCGCAAGGCCCTGATTCCTTTTGTCACTGCGGGCTATCCATTTGCTGCCATCACGCCTTCGCTGATGCACGGCATGGTGGAAGCCGGTGCTGACATCATCGAACTGGGCGTGCCGTTTTCCGACCCCATGGCCGACGGCCCGACCATTCAGAAGGCTGGCGACCGCGCCATTGCCAACGGCGTGGGCCTCAAGCAGGTGCTGGGCTATGTACGTGAGTTCCGTCAGAAAAACCACACCACCCCCGTGGTGCTGATGGGCTATGCCAACCCCATCGAACGCTATGACCAGCTGCACGGCGAAGACGCTTTTGTGCGTGACGCTGCTGAAGCCGGTGTAGATGGCATTCTGGTGGTGGACTACCCTCCAGAAGAAAGCGAAAGCTTTGCTGCCAAGCTGCGCGCACACGGCATGGACCAGATTTTCCTGCTGGCGCCCACCAGCACGGACGAGCGCATTCAGCAGGTGGCACGCATTGCCAGCGGCTATGTCTACTACGTTTCGCTCAAGGGCGTGACGGGCTCCAATGCCCTGGACATCGAAGATGTGGCAGCCATGATGCCCCGCATCAAGCAGTACGTGAATCTGCCAGTTGGCGTAGGATTCGGCATCCGCGATGCGCAGACGGCCCACGCTGTGACCGAGATTGCCGATGCCGCCATCATCGGCAGCCGCATCATCCAGCTGCTGGAAGACCAGCCCCACGAAAAGATTGTTCCCCTGGCCATTGACTTCTTGCGCGGTGTGCGCAAAGCGATGGACGCATAATGTGCGACCCTTGGCCTGCCGGTGCATAGCACCGGCACAGCCCGATCGCCCTGAAAAGGAAACCGTATGTCTTGGCTCGAAAAACTTTTACCCGCCAAAATTCAGCAAACCGAAGCTAAGGATCGCCAACAGCAGATTCCTGAAGGTCTGTGGATCAAGTGCCCCAGCTGCGAATCGGTGCTGTACAAGACCGATCTGGAAAGCAACCAGAACGTCTGCCCCACCTGCGGCCACCATCACCGCATCAACGCACGTGCACGTCTGAACCATTTCCTCGATGGCGAAGGCCGCTATGAAATTGGCCAGGAAGTCCTGCCTGTGGACCCACTGAAGTTCCAGGACAGCCGCAAGTACCCCCAGCGCCTGAAAGAAGCGATGGAAAACACCGGTGAAACCGATGCACTGGTGGTGATGGGCGGCTCCGTCAAGGGCATCGAGCTGGTCGTGGCCTGCTTTGAATTTGACTTCATGGGCGGCTCCATGGGCTCCGTGGTGGGCGAGCGCTTTGTGCGTGGCGTGGAAACCGCCATCGAGCAGAAGGTGCCTTTTGTGTGCTTTACCGCCACCGGCGGCGCGCGCATGCAGGAAGGCCTGCTGTCGCTGATGCAAATGGCCAAGACCAATGCAGCGCTGACCCGTCTTGCCAAGAAGGGCCTGCCCTACATTTCCGTGCTGACCGACCCCACCATGGGCGGCGTGTCTGCCGGCTTTGCCTTCATGGGCGACATCGTCATGGCCGAGCCCAAGGCGCTGATCGGCTTTGCCGGCCCCCGCGTGATTGAAACCACCGTGCGTGTGAAGCTCCCCGAAGGCTTCCAGCGCTCCGAATTCCTGCAGGAAAAGGGTGCCGTGGACATGATCGTGGACCGCCGCGAGCTGCGCGAAACCGTGGCCTCTACGCTGGCCATGCTGCAGCGCCTGCCTGCTGACGCCGTGGTGCAAGACTAAGCGCTCTTCGCACGCACAAAAAAGGCTCCTTATTCAGGAGCCTTTTTTATGGCTGAAGCCGCCGCAACGGCGACATGCGCGCTTTGTCCATTGTCAATACAGCACGCCCAGCGCAGTCAGCTGCAGATGGCCCAGCACCATCATCAGCACCTGCAAAATGACAATCGCTGCCAGCACGGACAGATCCACGCCACCTACCAGCGGAATCACCTTGCGCAGCGGGCGCAGCAGCGGCTCACTCAGGCGGTACAGCACGCCTGCAATCGGCGACTGTGGCTGCACCCAGCTCAGGATGGCATAGACGATAAGAATGCCAATCAGCCCCGTGAGCACCATGCGCAGCAGGCCAAAGCAGGCCAGCAGCACAATCATGACGGGGTTGCCCACCGCGCCCAGCAGCAGCCAGACCAGCACATACTGCGCCAGCATGACCAGCAACGCCCCAGCCAGGCTGGACAAGTCGTACTTGCTTCGGTTGGGAATGAGCTTGCGCAGCGGCATGACCAGCCAGTCCGACAGCGCGAACACCAGTTGCCCGATGGGGTTGGAAAACGGAATGCGCTGGGCCTGCATATACAGACGCAGCAGACAGGCACCGGCCACCAGGCCGCATGCCACTTCCAGCAAGAACTGAAGAATTTGAACAATCATGTAGTTTGAAAGCGCTTGGAACACTACGAGAAAAGCCAGCTCCACAGGCAAGAGTGTGGGACTTTTGCCTACGCGAGCACTGCGGCACTGCAGGCCATCATATCCAGCGTATCGCCGTAATGCTCCATGAATCCTCCTCTGACCCTGGTTTCTCTACCCCTGTTCCCGCTGCGCACCGTACTGTTTCCGGATGGCAGGCTGACGCTGCGCGTCTTTGAACAACGCTACCGCACCATGGTGCGCTGCTGTCTGGAGCAGGACGCCCCCTTTGGCGTGGTAACACTGACACATTCCCAGAACGAAGCTGCAGAGCAGCCCGCCCAGGGACGCTTTCATCCCCTGGGTACGCTGGCCAAGATCACGGAGCTTTCTGCCATCAGCCCCCAGCTGGCACTGCTGCAGGGCCAGGGCTGCGAGCGCTTTCGCATCACCAGCACACGCCAGCTGCAAAGCAGCATCTGGGTGGCAGATGTGCAATTGCTGCCACCAGACATGTCCATGGCCATTCCCCCCGATCTGGCCCACAGCGCCACTGCACTGCGCCAGGTGCTGAACAAACTGCCGCAGCAGCCGATCATGCTGCCCGCCAGCGATGTGCGCTGGAATGAATGTGGCTGGGTGGCCAACCGCTGGTGCGAGCTGCTGCCGCTGGATACAGACCTGCAACTGCAGCTGCTGGAGACGGCCAGCCCCTTGCTGCGGCTGGAGCTGGTCACCGATGCGCTGGAGCGCGCTGACATTGTGTGACACAAAAAAATAGCAGCTTGCGCTTGTTCTGCAAGCAATTGAAGGTGATTTCCATCTGAAACCCAGTAAATACAAGCGCTTGCAGCTATTTTTTTATTTTTTCATGCCCTGTCTGCTGCACGATCAGCCAGAAAGCCTTGTAATTGCACGCCATGCATGCACCGGGATGCACAAAAACCTAAAATAGCGGGTTTTGGCAAGTCTTACCAGCCACTGCGCTGCGCTCATCCATGTCTGAACCACAAAACACACCTGCAGCAGAAACCGCTGCCCCCCAGGACGAAAACAAACTCATCGCTGAGCGCCGCGAAAAACTCAAAGCCTTGCGCGAAGCTGCCAAGGCTGCAGGTACAGCGGCATTCCCCAACGATTTCAAGCCTGCTGACCGTGCCCTGCCCCTGATCGAAGCCCACGGCGAGAAAGAAGCCGAAGCGCTGGAAGCTGAAGGCCTGAGCGTATCCGTAGGCGGCCGCATGATGCTCAAGCGCGTCATGGGCAAGGCCAGCTTTGCCACCGTGCAGGACGCTACCGGCCGCATCCAAGCCTACATCACCCGCGACGCCGTAGGTGAAGAGGTCTATGCCGACTTCAAGAAGTGGGACCTGGGCGACATCATTGCCGTCGAAGGCACGCTGATGAAGACCAAGACCGGCGAGCTGTCGATCAAGGCCAGCAAGATCCGCCTGCTCACCAAGAGCCTGCGCCCCATGCCCGACAAGTTCCACGGCATGGCTGACCCCGAGCAGAAGGTGCGCCAGCGCTATGTCGATCTGATGATGAACGAAGACGCACGCAAGCGCTTCGTGGCACGCTCCAAGGCAGTGGCTGGTATCCGCGAATTCATGGTGGAGCACGGCTTCCTGGAAGTGGAAACCCCCATGCTGCACCCCATCCCCGGTGGTGCCAACGCCAAGCCCTTCATCACCCACCACAATGCGCTGGACCAGGACATGTACCTGCGCATTGCGCCTGAGCTGTATCTGAAGCGCCTGATCGTCGGTGGCTTTGAGCGCGTGTTTGAGATCAACCGCAACTTCCGTAACGAAGGTATCTCGGTGCGCCACAACCCCGAGTTCACCATGATGGAGTTCTACGCCACGTACTGGGACTACCAGGACCTGATGAACTACACCGAGCAGCTGATCCGTGACGCCGCCATGAAGGCCGTGGGCACGCTGCAGTGCACCTACGGCGGCAAACCGGTGGACCTGGCCAAGTCTTTCGAGCGCCTGACCATCCCCGAAGCCATCGTGAAGTACACCGAAGCCGGTGACAACGTTACCAGCCGCGACTGGCTGATCAACGCTCTGAAGAAGCTGGGCATGAACGAGGAAAAGGACAAGCTGTCCACCCGCTCACTGGCCAGCCTGCAGGTGCTGTACTTCGAAGAAGTGGTCGAAGAAAAGCTGTGGAACCCCACCTTCATCATGGAGCACCCCACAGAAATCTCGCCACTGGCCCGTGCCAACGACCAGCGCCCCGAAGTGACCGAGCGCTTTGAGCTGTACATCACCGGCCGCGAATTCGGCAATGGCTTCTCGGAGCTGAACGACGCCGAAGACCAGGCCGCACGCTTTAACGCCCAGGTCGAAGCCAAGGACGGTGGCGACGACGAAGCCATGTACTTCGACCACGACTTTGTGCGCGCGCTGGAATACGGCATGCCCCCCACAGGTGGCTGCGGTATCGGTATCGACCGTCTGCTGATGCTGCTGACTGACAGCCCCAGCATCCGTGACGTGATTCTGTTCCCTGCTCTGCGCCGCGAACAGATCTGAGCACATTCATAGCCGCAAGCGATAAGGTGTGTCCGGCTGCGCCGGGCGCACCTTTTTTTGTCATGCATCTGGCAAAAGCCCAAAAACCAGCCTGGCTTTGCATCAATGGCTGACAAATAGCTACCATGAACACCGCCTTGCCTGCAGCAGCCACCAGCTGTCTGCATGCTTTTTGAACCAGAGGAATTGATTGTTGTGACTTTGTTCGATCGCCTTGCCAACCTGCGCCACCATCTGCCAACGTGGCTGCACGAATGGGTGGAAATCGTTATCCCCGTCTTACAGATTCTGCTGATTATTGGCGTGGCCTGGCTGCTGCAGCGCATGCTCAAGCGCCTGGTGCAGCGTGCCAGCCATCACTACGACTTCCCCGATGAGCTGCTGCGCCCGGTACATGCTGTCGTGCGCTGGCTGATTGTGGCGGGCTCCCTGCTGCTGGTGCTGGAACGTCTGGGCGTGTCTGCCAGTGTGCTGTGGTCGGCCTTCACGGGCTTTGCCACCGTAGGTGCGGTTGCATTTTTTGCGGCCTGGAGTGTGCTGTCCAACCTGTTCTGCGCCTTCCTGATCTTTACCGTAGGCCCCTTCCGGGTGGGCGACCATATTGAAGTACTGGACACGGCCGAAAAGCCCGGTGCACTGGGCCGCGTCGTGGATATCAACCTGCTCTACACCACGCTGGAAGATCTGACCACCGAGCAGCCCGGCTCGCTGATCCAGGTGCCCAACGCCCTGATCTTTCAGCGCGTGGTGCGCCGCTGGCGTGCGGGCACACCGGTGCCCACCCACCGCGTACAGCGCGCAGCCGAGGCCGCCATGCCCACGCAGGCCGTGCCGGCTGACAGCAGCAAGCAGCCATCACACACGCCCATCATTCCCTGAAACAAAAAACGCTGCCCTGATCTGGCAGCGTTTTTTTATGGTCTTTCAGGGCTCTAACGCCCATGCAGCAAGCGCTAGCAGCGACAAAATTTAAGGCTTTCTGGGCTGCACCTTGCTGGCTGCCAGCTTGGCATTCGCACGGGCCGTATCCACATCCTTGGCACGGGCCAGTGCCACGCCCATGCGGCGCTTCACAAAGGCTTCTGGCTTGCCGAACAGGCGCAGGTCTGAGCCTTCGATGGCCAGCGCTTCATCCACGCCATCAAACACCAGACCTTCTGCATCCTGGCCGCCATAGATCACCGCGCTGGCGCCGGGGTTGCGCAGGCTGGCATCCACAGGCAGCCCCAGAATGGCGCGCGCATGCAGCTCAAACTCGGACTGCCACTGGGTGCACAGCGTCACCAGACCTGTGTCGTGCGGACGGGGAGAGACTTCGCTGAACCAGACCTGCTCACCCTTGACGAACAGCTCCACGCCAAACAGACCCAGACCACCCAGATCGTCCGTCACTGCCTTGGCAATCTGGCGCGCCTTTTCCAGCGCTGCGGGGTGCATGGGGTGCGGCTGCCAGCTTTCCACATAGTCGCCCGACTGCTGGATATGACCCACGGGGTCACAGAAGTGGGTTTCCACCTGGCCGTCCTTGCCCTTGGCACGCACGGTCAGCTGGGTGATTTCGTAGTCAAAGTCGATAAAGCCTTCCACAATCACACGGCCCTTGGCCACACGGCCACCCGCCATGGCGTAGTCCCAGGCCTTGGCCACGTCCGCTGGGCCATCGATCTTGCTCTGGCCCTTGCCCGAGCTGCTCATCACCGGCTTGACCACGCAGGGGTAGCCAATGGCGGGCTGGCCGTCGCTGCCATCGATGGCGGCCTGCAACTCCTGGAGCGAATCACAGAAGCGGTAAGGACTGGTAGGCAAGCCCAGCGTCTCGGCAGCCAGGCGGCGAATGCCTTCCCGGTCCATGGTCAGGCGTGCAGCACGCGCAGTGGGAATGCAGGTGATAACGCCTGCGGCCTCCAGCGCTTCCAGCATGGGGGTAGCGATGGCCTCAATCTCGGGCACTACCAGATCGGGCTTGACGGCTTCAATCAGCGCCTTGAGTTGCGCCGGATCACTCATGGTGATGGTGCGCGCATGGTGGGCCACCTGCTGGCCGGGCGCATTCTCGTAGCGATCCACAGCAATGGTTTCCACACCCAGGCGCTGCAGCGCAATCAAGACTTCCTTGCCCAGCTCTCCGCTGCCCAGCAGCATGACCTTGGTGGCATTGGCAGATAAAGGCGTTCCCAGCGTTGTCATTTCTCGTCCCAGTCTCGGGCACGGCAGCCCGTGTTGCACAAACTGCCCCAGATCATAGGTGACGGCAGTGGCCCGCCTGCAACGTGTTAATGCGTAGTGGGCTTGCTGGCCGCAGGTATGACACCATCCTTGCGCGGGATATAGTCCAGGCCAAAGTCCATGTCCTCAGACCACACCAGGTCTGCCCACAGCCAGGAGCTGCTGGCAGTCTCCAGGCTCAGCACATGCACGCCTGCGCTGTCCTTGATACGCCCCTTGAGCCATTCCAGCTGGTCATCGCGTGCAAAGATCAACATGCCAATGCTCCACTCACTGTCCGTCAGCTGCAGGCGCTGCAGCTGCTCCAGCAATGGGGCGTAGCAGCGCTCCACACGCTGGTTGATCTTGTCCACCAGACCGATGGGATAGCCAGATGCCGTGACCTCTGCCACCCAGATCTGTTTTTTGGCAGGCCGCAAAGCGACAAAGTCTGGACACATCCAACCAGAAGCTACGTCGTACTGCGGCGCGATAAAGGTGTCGCCATTGGCCGTGAGCAAATGCATGACGGCTTCTTCGTGTCGGTCCATGGTGTCTGGCTTTCTGAATGAATAGCTGATTGCGCTGATGAAATAAGCGTTCCTGCCTTATTTTGCGCATAAAAAAGGAGTCCCAAGGACTCCTTTGTACCGGATACGGCGACGGGGCTTAGAAGGTTTCCCAGTCGTCATCGTTGACGGTATTTTTGCTGCTTGCTGCATGCAATGGTGCAGGCCGCAGCAGCTTGGGTGCAGCCTCCTGTGCTGGCTTGGCGGCGGCAGATGCAGGTTTTTCTTGCGCGGCGTCTGCTTTGCTGGCTGTGCCAGATTTGCTGCTCAACTTGGGCACTGTAGCCTTGGCCACATTTTCAGGCTTGCGTGGCACAGCGGGGGCTGCAGCTGTACTGGCGCGAGGTGCTGAGGCTGGGCTTGCCAGACGCTGCACCTGCTCCTGCCCCACATTGAAAAGTGCCACCACCTGGGCCAGGCGCTGTGCCTGCTCGTTCATGGCAATCGCGGCGGCCGAGGACTCTTCCACCAGCGCAGCGTTTTGCTGGGTCATCTGATCCAGATTGCTCACCGCCTGGTTGACCTGAGCAATACCATCGCGCTGCTCCTGGGAAGAAGCAGAGATTTCCCCGATCAGATCCGTCACGCGGCGCACGCTGGCAACGATTGCCTGCATGCTCTCACCGGCCTGCGCAACCTGCTCAGCGCCCACTTCCACATTGCCCACGCTGGTCGTGATCAAGGCCTTGATTTCCTTGGCCGCCTCGGCACTGCGCTGCGCCAGCGAGCGCACTTCACCTGCCACCACGGCAAAGCCACGGCCCTGCTCGCCCGCTCGGGCAGCTTCCACGGCGGCGTTCAGCGCCAGGATATTGGTCTGGAAGGCAATACCGTCGATCACACCGATGATGTCGCTGATCTTGCGGCTGGAGGTATTGATCTGGTCCATGCTCATGACCACCTGGCTGACCACCTCACCACCGCGCTCAGCGGCCTGCACGGCCGTGGCTGCCAGCTGATTGGCCTGGCGTGCGGTATCGGCAGACTGGGTCACGGTGGCTGTCAGCTCTTCGATGGAAGCCGCCGTTTCTTCCAGGTTGGCAGCCGTCTGCTCGGTACGTGCTGACAGATCCTGATTGCCTGAAGCGATCTGGGTTGCGGCCGAGGACACAGAATCCACGCCATTGCGCACTTCACCCACCACAGCGCGCAGCTTTTGCGTCATGGTGTTCAGGCTGCGCAGCAGCTGGCCCAGCTCGTCCTTGCGGTCGTCATGCACATCGCGGGTGAGGTTGCCGTTGGCAATTTCCTGTGCCAAATCTACGGCCCTCGCCAAAGGTGCTGTTAGCTGGCGCACCAGCCATGCTGAAATCAGCAAGCCTACGACCACCACAGCCAGCAAGCCTAGCCCTCCAATGATCATGGCTCGGGTACGGATGCTGTCGCTGTCCTGAATGATGGTGGTACGCAACTGCTCCTGCAGTTTGACCATGGCATCCAGCTCCGCTATGTAGCTGGTCACTGCGGGTATCAGATCAGACTGCACCATGGCGGCAACATCACCATCACTGCGACGCTCCATGGCCACCTGCTGGGAAATATTGTTCACCTTCTCGCGGGCAGCATTGATGCTCTGGAGGCGCTGACGTCCGGCCGCCGTCTCTAGATGCTCCTCCGTTTCTTCGCGCAGCACGGTGGTGATCTTGCGTGCTTCTTCATAACGTGTGTTGAAAAAGTCCATGCTCGCTTGGTCCTGAGCCATATTGGCTGCCACCAGAAAGCTGGCCGAGGTTTCTACCGCACCTCGCCATTGCACCACCACCCGGATGCGCTCTTCCACGCTTTGCAGCTGCTGACGCAAACTGCTTTCCAGACTCAGCATATAGGTCTGCATGCCCAAGCCTGCAGCGAGCAAGGCACCCATCACCAAGAGCATCAGCGCCCAAATCTTTTTGGACACCGACAAGTTCTGAAACTGCATATCTTTCCTAACAAATAAAAAAGGCCCGGGCCTTGCAGATCACGAGCCACGCGTTCCATGGTTTATCGTCGAAAACTGCCTGGGGTTTACCTGTAATCACTTGTTCATTAACTTTTTTTACATTTGCGTACAAACTGTTGCATTGCAGGCATCGCAAGCCAAGTCCATGAAAAAAAAACCGCTGGTGCAGGCCCCAGCGGCTTCTTGTTTTCTGCGCATGCACGGCTACCAGCTTAAGCCCCCAGGCAGATCCCAATGTCCCGCGCCATGGTCAGCAGCGGGTGGTCCAGCGCTATGCGGCGCTGGGTATTGGCAACCGTGGCAATTGCTACGCTGCCAATCTGGCCGTTCTGCAGGGTGACCATGCGGCCAAACTGGCCGGACAGAATCAGCTGCGCGGCATGGTGACCAAACTGGGTGGCCAGCACACGGTCAAACGGCGTAGGGTCGCCACCGCGCTGCACGTGGCCCAGCACGGTGGTGCGTACCTCGCTCTTGAGGTGTGGCTGCAGACGCTCACGCAGCACATGACCGACGCCCCCCAAACGCACAGGGTCAGGGCTGTAGGCCACGGTTTCGCGCACCGTCAGGCTGTGGCCGCTTTCCTTGGCACCCTCGCCGATGCAGATGATGGTGTAGCGCTGGCGCTGCTCGCGCGCCTTGCACACGTCGATAATGGTCTGCAGGTCGTAGTCGATCTCGGGAATCAGGATGATGTCTGCCGCCCCGGCAATACCCGCTTCCAGCGCCAGCCAGCCCGCATTGCGGCCCATGGTCTCCACAATCATCACGCGGTGGTGGCTGTTGGCCGTGCTTTCAATGCGGCGCAGGGCCTCGGTGGCGGTAGCCACGGCCGTGTCAAAACCAAAGCTGCGTTCGCAGTTGGCAATGTCGTTGTCAATGGTCTTGGGCACACCCACGCACTGCATGCCCACGGCATGGGCCAGGCCATAGGCCAGGCTTTGCGTGCCGTCACCGCCAATGGACACCACCACGTCCAGACCCAGCGCCTGCACATTGCGCTTGACCTGGGCCAGTGTTTCCTCGTTCTTGAGCGGGTTGGCGCTGTTGCTGGTGCCCAGAATGGTGCCTCCAATGTGCAGGATGCCTGAAACCTCATCCCAGCCCAGGGGCTTGACGCGAGGCGTCTCGCCCATCAGGCCTTCAAAGCCATCCTGAATGCCAATGACCTCACACTGCCCCTGGCTGATCAAAGACTTGGTCACGGCGCGGATCACCGCGTTCAAGCCGGGGCAGTCGCCGCCCCCTGTCAACACGCCAACTTTCATCACTCCCTCTTTCTGCTTAGTTCAGCAAATTCAATGCATCCTGATAGGCAGGCTGCAGCATCAGCTCATCCCAGGGCTGGGGCATGGTCTCGGGCAGCAGCGACAGGCGGCGTGACTCCGAGTCCACATCCGGCACCCAGCGACCCGTGCGCAGTGCGTCGTCCATGCCGTCCAGCAGTGCATCGACATGCTCACCCAAACCCAGGCTCTGGTTGCACAGCAGCACCATGTCGCAGCCCGCGTTCAGAGCACGCAAAGCCGCTTCGGTGTAGCTGATGACCTCACCATCTATGCGGCGCGCAGCTTCCATACTCAAGTCGTCACTGAAGATGGCGCCGTCATAGCGCAGCTCGCCGCGCAGAATGTCCTGCAGCCAGACTTTGGAGAAACCTGCGGGCAGCGCATCCACCTTGGGATAAATCACATGCGCAGGCATGACAGCCGTGAGCACGCTGGACAGCCATGGGTATGGCGCAGCGTCTTCTCTCAGAATTTTTTTAAGCTTGCGCTTGTCCACCGGGATATCAATGTGTGAATCTGCCTTCACATGACCGTGCCCGGGGAAGTGCTTGCCGCAATTTCCCATGCCCGCCTGCAACAAGCCATGCATCAGGCTCTTGGCCAGGGCTGTCACTACACGCGGATCGCGATGAAAGCTGCGGTCGCCAATGACCGAGCTTTCACCATAGTCCAGATCGAGCACCGGCGTAAAACTGAAGTCCACACCACAGGCGCGCAATTCACTGCCCAGCACATAGCCTGCTGCAGTGGCGGCATTCATGGCACGCATGGCTCCGCTACCTTTGCGACGCTGCTTACCCTTACCGTCATCCATCCACATCTGGCCAAAGGTGCGCATGGATGGGATGTGCGTAAACCCATCGGTCTTGAAGCGCTGCACGCGCCCCCCTTCATGGTCCACGCAGATCAGCAGGTCTTCCTTGACGGCCTTGATGTCGGCACACAGCTGCACCAGCTGCGCACGGCTTTCCCAGTTACGGGCAAACAAAATGATGCCGCCTACCAGGGGATGGGCGAGGCGGGCGCGGTCCACATCGGTCAGGCTGTGGCCTGCGATGTCGATGATCAAAGGGGCATGCATGGCGGTCATGGTGGTCACAACAGGGGCGTTTGCTACAAAACCTCAAGTATGAGCCCGAAGCCGCGCTTGCGTGGGCGCTCAGGCAGCTGCCTGTGTTTCCACCACACAAAAGCTGGCGGCGTATTCGCTCTCGTCGGTCACGGTGATGTGGGCCTTCAGGCCTTTTTCGTCCATCCACTGCTTCATCGCGCCATGCAGCACGATGGTGGGCTGGCCACTGGGCAGGTTGGCAATCTCGCAGTTGCGCCAGGTCATGGGCATGCGCATGCCCATGCCAACGGCCTTGCTGAAGGCTTCCTTGGCCGAAAAGCGCGTGGCCAGATAGCGCACGCCGCGTTCAGGCCAGCGTGCGCTGCGGGCGCGCCAGACCTGCAGTTCCTGCGCGGTCAGCACTTTTTCTGCAAAGCGGTCGCCGTGGCACTCCAGACTGTCGCGGATGCGGCGAATGTCGCAGATGTCCGTACCAATGCCGTAAATCATGTATTCATCAAAAAGAAGAGCTGTTAGCGCTGATATTTCAAGCATTTCAGATAGAAAACCATCTGAAATGCTTTATTGACCAGCGCTAGCCGCTATTTATTCAGTAGTCTGGCCTGTATGCCTGCATCGATACAGGCCTGGTAGGCCTTGACGGTAGCGCCATAGCCCAGCTCCAGCGCGTCAGCAATCAGCGCGTGGCCAATAGAGACTTCGGCCACACCAGGCACGCGGGCCACAAAGGCGGCCAGATTGTCGCGGCTCAAGTCGTGGCCAGCATTTACCTCCAGCCCGGCATCCAGCGCTGCCTGCGCCGCCTGGGCGTAGATGGCCAGCTGCTGTTCCTGCCCGGCCGTGCCCCAGGCTGCGGCATAAGGCTCGGTGTACAGCTCAACGCGGTCTGCACCCACTGCCTTGGCAGCGGCCATTTGCGCGGGAACAGAGTCCATGAACAGGCTCACGCGCACGCCCAGGGCCTTGCATTCGGCAATCAAGGGGCGCAGGCGCTCGGCATCCTGCGGGAAGCTCCAGCCGTGGTCGCTGGTGAACTGGTCTTCGCTGTCAGGCACAAAAGTGGCCTGGTGCGGACGCACATCGCGAATGAACTGCATCAGGTTCTGCGTGGGGTTACCTTCGATGTTGAACTCGGCTTGCGGCCATGCCTTGAGCAGCACTGCCAGTTCATACACATCGCTGGCACGGATATGGCGTTCATCCGGGCGGGGGTGGATGGTGATGCCCTGCGCCCCAGCTTCCAGGCACAGCTGCGCGGCACGTGTGACCGAAGGAATACCCAGATGGCGCGTATTGCGCACCAGAGCGACTTTGTTGACATTCACGGACAGGGCCGTGCGACGAAATGGGGAAGACGAAGCAGTCATAGCGTTTGCAAATCCATCATCAGTTGCCGCGTGCGCAGCAGGGGGCTGCCGCAATGGTATTGCAGCAAATGGCGCAGCTGCGGCTTCAATGCCGATGCCACCGCTGCACAGGCACGCACAGTGGCGGGGTAAGCGGCCTCGCCCTGCTCCAGCGCGTGCTGCAGGCTGCGCCACTGCACCCCGGTGAGGCTGGCACGGTCGCCGTCCAGCGCCGGGCGCAAACCCATCTCGGCCACCAGCACATAAGACTTTTGCGGCTCCAGCGCCTGCAGCGTCTGCGTTTCCAGCTCCAGCGATGGGAGCAAGCCCAGCTCGCGCAGCAAGATCAGTTCAAACGCGCGCAGCACGGGTTCAATCACTTCTTCCTGCTGGGTAGCCAGCAGTTTGACCACGGCGCCATACACATCAAACAGGTAAGCATACGGGTCGTCCCGCGCCAGCAGGCGCATGAGCAGCTCGTTCAGATACAGCCCGGTGAGCAGGTTGTTGCCCATGGGCATGATGTGCCCACCCGCCCACTCCGCGCCTTTGAGCACATGGATGTCGGCATTGCCATCACCCGAAAGCGTGTAGCTGACTTTGAGCGGCTGCAGCGCCAGCAGCACGGGACGAAAGTTGGAGGTGTGGCGCTTGACGCCCTTGGCCAGCAGCGCCACACGGCCACGGTGGCGTGTGAACACCTCCAGAATCAGGCTGGACTCGCTCCAGTCATAGCGGTGCAGGATAAAGGCGGGTTCATCACCCACGCGCTTGGCGGCCATAGGTTCTCAAAAAGACAAAAAGGCCTCAGTGAGACCTTTAGGAAAAGCACGAAGCTTGAAGTGTCGCATAGCGTTGAGCGAAGCGGCCGAGACGCAAAGCCCCTGCGCAGACAGTGGCAGCGCCACGGCAAGCGGGTGCGACAAAGTATCGGCAACGCCAGGCGGCACCCGACACCTTACTCGTAGCCGAAAGACTTGACGCGGACTTCATCATCCGCCCAGCCCGACTTGACCTTGACCCACACTTCCAGGAAGACCTTGGCGTCAAACAGCTTTTCCATTTCCTGGCGGGCTTCGGTCGAGATGCGCTTGAGGCGCTCGCCGCCCTGACCAATCACCATGGCCTTGTGGCCATCGCGCTCCACCACGATGGTGGCGGCAATGCGCATGAAGCGGTTGTGCACCTTGCTGGGCTCTTCGACAAACTTGTCGATCACCACGGTGGAGGTGTAAGGCAGTTCATCGCCTGTGAAGCGGAACAGCTTTTCACGCACGATTTCCGCGGCCATGAAGTTTTCGCTGCGGTCGGTCAGCTCGTCTTCACCGTAGAACCAGGGCTGCTCGGGCAGGTACTTGGCGCAGATGCCGAACAGGCGCTCGATGTCACCCTTGCTCTTGGCCGACATGGGCACAAACTCTGCAAAGGGATGGCGCTCCTGCATGCTCTTGAGCCAGGGGGCAATCTCGTGGCGGCGACCCACGGTGTCCAGCTTGTTCGCCACCAAAATGGTGGGAATGCCGGGCTTGAACAGGCTCAGCACCTTGGCATCGGCCAGGGTGAAGCTGCCTGCTTCCACCACGAACAGAATCAGGTCCACATCACCAATGACGCCCATCACGGCCTTGTTCAGCGACTTGTTCAAGGCGGTGGAGTGCTTGGTCTGGAAGCCGGGCGTGTCCACAAAGATGAACTGCGTCTCTTCCTTGGTGCGGATGCCAGTGATGCGGTGGCGTGTGGTCTGCGACTTGCGCGAGGTGATGGACACCTTCTGCCCCACCAGCGCATTCATCAGCGTGGACTTGCCCACATTGGGCTTGCCCACGATGGCGATCAGGCCACAGCGCTGCTCTTCGGGAGCGTACACACGCACGGGCGCGGCAGCTTCAGCAGCTTTCTCGGCCTCAATCTCTGCCGCACGGGCCACCAGCGAGGGGGTTGCGCCGGGCTTGGCCGCAGCCAGCATGGCATCCAGCTCGGCCATGCTCTGGCCAGCAGGTGTCACATCAGGAAACGAAGGGACTGGAGATTTAATGCCTTTTTGGCCTTTAGCGCCCTTGGCGCCTGCGGTGCTAGCTACTTTTTTCGCAGCATCGTTCATGGGTGTTTCGCTTTCAAAATGGCCAGCATGGCGCTGGCAGCAGCCTGTTCGCCGGCACGACGCGATGGTCCTGTGCCCTTAGCGCCCAGCTTGAGTTCGGAAATCATGCAGGCCACTTCAAAGGTCTGCTTGTGCGCAGCCCCGGTAATGGCCAGCACGCTGTATTGGGGCAGCTGCATGCGGCGGCCTTGCAGCCACTCCTGCAAAGCCGTCTTGGGGTCTTTCTCGGCCGCACGCATGTGGGGGTTGATGTCCACGCCTTCAAACAGGCGGTGTACCACTTGCTCGGCAGCGACAAAGTCAGCGTCCAGGTACACCGCGCCCAGAATGGCTTCGACGGCGTCCGCCAGAATCGAGGGGCGGTTCTTGCCGCCGGACTTGGCCTCACCTTCGCCCAGGCGCAGCAGCTCGGGCAGCTGGAGCTTGAGCGCAATCTGGTGCAGCGTGCCTTCCTTGACGAGGTTGGAACGCACGCGCGACAGATCACCTTCGGGCAGCTCACGCAGGCGCTGGAACAAAAGACTGGAGATGGCCAGACTCAGCACAGAGTCTCCCAGAAACTCCAGACGCTCGTTGTTGTCTGCCGAGAAGCTGCGGTGCGTCAGCGCACGCTGCAGCAAGGCGGGGTTTTGGAATGTGTACTGCAGCGTCTGCTGCAGTTCTTGCAGGGTGATTGGCACCTATTTGGTCTGGTAATTAAAACGGTAAACAAGGTAGGCAGGGCCTACCAACGGAACGGAACGCTCATATTCAAAGCCCACCACAACCCGGTCATTGACCTTGGAGATCTCCAGATCCTTGCCAGAGATGGTGGTGATGTCATCAATCTGTGCAGCCCTGTCAAACACTGCACGCACTTCTGACACGGTATCGCCTTCCCGCGCAGCCTTGGTCGCTGCTTTCTGGGCCGACTGATATTCCAGAAGGATAGGCAGCGATTGTCCGCCAATCGCAAAAACCGCAACTGCCAGCACAGCAATCACGACAAAACCGATGAAAGACAGACCGCGCTGGCTGTGACGAGTGGCTCCACGCATAGATATTCCCTCTGCTCTTATGGAAATGGCCGCTACAGCGGCCATTTCTCTGATTCAAGTGCTGCGCACTTTTAATGAAAGCTACCGATGCGTTTGAGGTTACCGAAATTCATCCAGATGAAAAAGGCTTTTCCGACAATGTTGGCTTCAGGCACAAAGCCCCAGTAGCGCGAGTCCAGCGAGTTGTCGCGGTTGTCGCCCAGCACCCAGTAGTAGCCCTCTGGCACCTTGCAGGTCACGCCTTCCACGCTGTAGACGCAGTTTTCGCGGTAGGGGTACTCAGACGCCCCCTGAATGTACGCAGGCACACCAGGCGTGTTGAGCATGCGGTGCGGCTTCTCGCCCAGATGTTCTTCCAGCTGCTTGAAGTAACGCATGGCATCGGTGTCGAAAAAGTCGGGCAGCTGCTCGGTGGGCACTTCCACGCCGTTGATGGTCAGGCGCTTGTTGAGGTAGGCCACGGTGTCACCAGGCAGCCCCACCACACGCTTGATGTAGTCCAGCGTAGGCTGAGGGGGATAGCGGAACACCATCACATCACCACGCTCGACGGGATTGCCGTCGGTGATCTTGGTATTGATCACGGGCAGACGCACGCCGTAGTGAAATTTGTTCACCAGGATCAGGTCGCCCACCATCAGCGTGGGGATCATGGAGCCCGATGGAATCTTGAAGGGCTCAAACAGGAAGGAACGCAGTACAAACACCACGAACAGCACCGGGAACAGGCCCGCCGTCCAGTCCAGCCACCAGGGCTGGCGCAGGATGCGGGTCTCTCCTGGCTTGGTATCCATGTCATGGCGCAACCCCTGGCGCTCCAGCTCGGCACGGCGTGCCTCAGCCTCAGCGTTCAGGCGCTCTGCTTCTTTCTTGCGCTGCGGAAAGAAGTAAAAGCGTTCGGCCAGCCAGTAAATACCGGTGACAAAAGTCGCCAGGAACATCAGCAAGGCAAAGTTGCCTTCGATGGCGCCGACATACCACGCCCCAATATAGGCAACGAATGCGGCCAAGATAACCGCGGTGATCCACTGCATGGCTTGCATGGTTCCCTCTTCTGTTTACTCTTCGACCTGCAGGATGGCCAGGAAAGCTTCCTGCGGCACTTCCACCGAGCCAATCTGCTTCATGCGCTTCTTACCAGCCTTCTGCTTTTCGAGCAGCTTGCGCTTACGGGTAATGTCACCACCGTAGCACTTGGCCAGCACGTTCTTGCGCAGCGCCTTGACGGTTTCACGCGCGATGATGTTGGCGCCAATGGCTGCCTGAATCGCCACGTCAAACATCTGGCGGCTGATGATTTCGCGCATCTTGCTCACCACGGCACGGCCACGGTACACCGCCTGCGAACGGTGCACGATGATGGACAGCGCATCCACCTTCTCGCCATTGAGCAGGATGTCGACCTTCACCACGTCAGAGGCACGGTACTCCAGGAACTCATAGTCCATGGAGGCATAGCCGCGCGAGACCGACTTGAGCTTGTCAAAAAAGTCCAGCACGATTTCGCCCAGAGGCATTTCATAGGTCAGCATGACCTGACGGCCGTGGTACTGCATGTTCATCTGGATGCCACGCTTCTGGTTGGCCAGCGTCATCACGGGGCCCACGTAGTCCTGCGGCATGTACAGGTGCACGGTCACGATGGGCTCCAGAATTTCCTGGATGCGTCCCACATCAGGCATCTTCGAGGGGTTTTCCACATCGATGACTTCACCGTCGCCCTTAACCACCTTGTAGACCACGCTAGGCGCGGTGGTGATCAGGTCCTGGTCGAACTCACGCTCCAGACGCTCCTGCACGATTTCCATGTGCAGCAGGCCCAGGAAGCCGCAGCGGAAGCCAAAGCCCAGCGCCTGAGAGACTTCTGGCTCAAACTGCAGGGCCGCATCATTGAGCTGCAGCTTTTCCAGTGCGTCGCGCAGCTGGTCGTATTCAGAAGCTTCTGTGGGGTAGAGGCCAGCAAACACCTGGGGCTTGACTTCCTTGAAGCCAGGCAGCGGTGTCTCAGCAGGGCCCAGATTGTTGGGCAGCTTCTTTTCCAGCGTAATGGTGTCGCCCACCTTGGCGGCCTTCAATTCCTTGATGCCGGCAATGATGTAACCCACTTCACCCGCCTTGAGCGAGTCACGCGGAGAGTTCGCTGGGGTGAACACGCCCACCTGGTTGGCTTCATAGGCGGCGCCCGTAGCCATCATCTTGAAGCGCTCATTCTTCTTGAGCTCACCGTCAACCACGCGCACCAGCATCACAACGCCCACATAGGGGTCAAACCAGCTGTCCACGATCATGGCGCGCAAAGGCGCATCAGGGTTGCCCTTGGGAGGGGGCACCTTGGCGACGATGGCCTCCAGGATGTCATCAATGCCCATGCCGGTCTTGGCCGAGCAGGGAATGGCATCGCTGGCATCAATGCCGATCACGTCTTCGATCTCGGCCTTGGCGTTATCAGGATCAGCCTGGGGCAGGTCCATCTTGTTCAGCACGGCAAACACTTCCACGCCCAGGTCCAGCGCGGTGTAGCAGTTGGCCACGGTCTGCGCTTCCACGCCTTGCGAAGCATCCACCACCAGCAAGCCGCCTTCACAGGCCGACAGCGAGCGCGACACTTCATAAGAGAAGTCCACGTGACCGGGAGTGTCGATCAGGTTCAGGTTGTAGACATTGCCGTCCTTGGCCTTGTATTGCAGGGCGGCGGTCTGTGCCTTGATGGTGATGCCGCGCTCTTTCTCGATATCCATCGAGTCAAGCACCTGCGCCTCCATTTCACGCTCTGCCAAGCCACCACAGCGTTGGATCAGGCGGTCGGCAAGTGTCGATTTGCCGTGGTCAATGTGCGCAATGATGGAAAAATTTCGGATGTGCTTCATCAACGATAAGCGTTTGTAATTAAAGAGAAAGCGTGGTCATTGCAAGAAAAAAAGGGCGCGTCAGATGTTGACGCACCCTGAACCAACAATCTCTGGCAACTGCGATGAGGTTGGACTGCCAATTGTAGGCAAAACTGCCCAAAAACCAAGCATCCATTTGCTATGACTCGGGCATTCATGTGCGCCCCGAACGCCATTTTCCACAAGTTAACCACAGATTCCATGCAGGCAGACCTTGCGCAAAAACAGCACCATCAGGTGCTGTATCTGCAGCAAGTGCTCGCTTGTCTCAGTCCGTGACCGCGCTCTGAAGCGGCCATTCTAACCAAGCACTCCACTTGCCAAGCATTACCCCCAGACTCAGCCCTACGTCAGGACATATGCCGCTGACGCAGGGATGCGCTGCTGGCGAATCAAGGATTGCTGCGTGGGCGGATGAGCACATACTGCGTCCACTCGCCGCGACGCACCAGCACATTCACTGGCTTGGTCAGGTCGGCCTTGGCCAGCGCTGCTTCAAAGCTCTTGATGCCGGTCACTTCCTGGTTGGCCACGGCCAGAATCACATCGCCCTCGCGCAGGTTGGCACGCGCTGCAGCGCCCGATGCGGTCAGCACACGCACACCACCCTTGATGCCCAGTTCCTTTTGCTGTGCAGCAGTCAGGTCACCCACCACCAAGCCCAGCTTCTTGGCCGTAGCGGTTGCGATGGAGCCGGACTCAGCAGCTTCGTCAGTTTGCACCTGTGCAACCTCCTCTGGCTCGACCTCTGCGACCACGATGGACAGGTTGCGCAGCTGACCGCGACGGAAAACCGTCACCTCCGCCTTGCTGCCAGGCTTGGTGTTACCCACCATGCGCGGCAGGTCGGCCACCTTCTCAATGTCTTTACCATCGTATTTCACGATGATGTCACCGGCCTCGATGCCGGCCTTGGCAGCTGGCGAGTCAGGCTCCACCGCAGACACCAGCGCACCCTGAGCCTTGCCCAGGCCAATGGACTCCGCCACATCCTTGGTCACCGCACCGATCTGCACGCCGATGCGGCCACGCGAGACCTTGCCTGTCGCACGCAGCTGGTCGCTCACGCGCACAGCTTCATCGATAGGGATGGCAAAGGAAATACCCATAAAGCCACCGGAGCGCGAATAGATCTGGCTGTTAATACCCACCACTTCACCATGCATATTCAGCAAGGGGCCACCGGAGTTACCAGGGTTAATCGCCACATCGGTCTGGATAAATGGCAGGTAATCACCCGTATCACGCTGCTTGGCCGAAACAATACCGGCTGTCACGGTATTTTCCAGGCCAAATGGAGAGCCAATCGCCAGCACCCATTCACCCACCTTGAGGTTATTGACATTGCCAATCTTCACGGCAGGCAAGTCCTTGGCGTCGATCTTGACCACCGCCACGTCAGTGCGCTTGTCCGCACCCACAATCTTGGCTTTGAATTCACGCTTGTCCGCCAGCGTCACAATCACTTCGCTGGCGCCATCCACCACGTGGGCATTGGTCATCACATAGCCATCGGGGCTGACGATAAAGCCGGAACCTACACCGCTGGGGCGTACTTCCTCATCATCACCGGGCGCAGGGCCGGGACGACCCTGGCGAGGTGCATTGGGCACAGGCAGACCAAAGCGGCGGAAGAACTCCAGCATTTCTTCATCCATGCCGCCAGATGCCATGGGATTGCTGCGCACCTTTTCAGCGGTGCGAATATTCACAACCGCTGGGCCCACCAGGTCTACCAGCTGGGTGAAGTCAGGCAGGCCAGAGACCACGGGCGCCGTCGCAGCCTGTGCGTGCGCTGCGGGCAGCACATTGGTGCTGACGCTGTCCTTCCATGCCACGGAGCCTGCACCAGCCGCAATACCCACAGCCAAGATGGCAGCATAAATAGATTTCATTTTCATCAAAGGCATTTTCTACACGTCCTTTTCTAAATTTCTTTCTGCACAACGTGCAGTTGCATACTCAGAAAAAAAGACCAGCAATTGGTTCCCAGCTTTATAAACCGTTTACATAAATACAGTTTTCTTTGCAGCAAAGGCCCAATATAAAAAAAGAGCGGCTTGCGCACGCTCTTTCTATGTTTGGGCATCATTTGAACTGGAATCCCTTATTCATCCAACGCAAAGTGCTCACTTTTTTGAAAGTAGACTTACTTGCTGCCGGCCTGTGCGCTACTGCGCGCGGCAAAGCTGGCATTGCGCAAGAACTCCGCAGGCGTCTGCAGCGAGGGACGGCTGGCATATTGCTGGTGATTGGCCAGCAGCGCGTCCAGCTTGGGATCACGCAGCACATCGCCCTCACCGGTAGCTACCAGCACGGGCGTACTGATGCTTGCAGGCGCTGCCGCAAGCTGCGCACCCTGTGGTGCATTGACCGTGCCCAGCAAATTCCAGCCCAGCGCTGCCACGGCAGCCACGGTAGCAAAGCTCGCAGCCACCTTCCAGCGGAACACGGAGCTGTTCGCCGCAGGATCGCGCAGCGGCACCACGCGGGCATCAGACTGGGCCAGGCCAGTCGTCACCTGCTGCAGCTGCGAAGAAGCCAGCTGCAAGGGAGGCGGCTCCTGTGCCAGCTTTTCACGCAGGCCGCTGAGCAAATCATGCTGACTGTGGTGCGCCAGATCGGGCGAGCGCAGCACATCCCCCACGAGATGGTAGATCTCCCAGCTTGCGCAGCCTTCTGCAGACTCTGCGCACGCCAAGGCCTGCTCCAGTTCTTCACCGTGCAGCTCGCCATCCACCAAGGCAGACAGCAATTCCTTGTTCATTTCTTGTTCCATCATGGGTTCACCTGCTCACTGGCTGTAGACCAATATCCTTTTCTCACCATCGCTTGCCACTTTGGCGCTCCAGCAAAGGCTTGACCTTGGCTGAAATCGCTTCACGCGCCCGAAAGATACGCGAACGCACCGTACCAATCGGACAATTCATGGCTGCTGCGATTTCCTCGTAGCTCAGACCTTCAATTTCACGCAATGTCACGGCCTGGCGCAAGTCTTCGGGCAAAGCATCCATGGCTGCATTCACAGCTGCAGCAATCTCCTGCGCAGCCATGACAGTCTCTGGCGTTTCGTCTGTACTTGGTTCGTTACGTGCACGAAAAGTTTCATCGTCCTCGTCCGAAACATGTAACGCACTCTCGAGCATGACCGGATCGCGCCGCATCTCCACCAGCGCCTTCTTGGCGGTATTGACAGCAATGCGGTACAGCCAGGTATAGAACTGCGCCTCACCCCGGAACTGGTGCAGCGCCCGGTAGGCACGCAAGAAAGTTTCCTGAGCAATATCCTGCACCAGATCGGGATCGCGCACCATGCGTGCAATCAGGCGTTCAATGCGGCGCTGGTATTTGATCACCAGCAGCTCATACGCGCGCTGATCGCCCGCAACGGTACGTTCCACCAGTTGCAGGTCACTGTCAGAGGAAAGAGAGGGCGCAGAGGCTGAATTCATGAAAGCGAAGTTCTCTCGCAGAGGGCATCGTGCCGCACAGTGCAGAAGCGGTTATGCAGCCCCTGACTGTTGGTGGGGTTGCGACAGATAAGCTGATGAATATACCGCACGCCGCAAATCCAGCCAGCGCTCAGGCGCCCATTTTTTCTCGAGCAGCACATGGCAGCTACGGCCCTGCTGGCACTCCAGCCGTAGCACCAGCAACTGCTGCATATCAGCAATCACCCGCAGCGATACCAGCACAGCGCTACTGCCACCGCCTTGCACCAGACTCCAGCACTTGCCATCCCAGTGCAGATGGCCTTGCGGCCAGCGCAACAGGCTGCAGTGCACGGCCCAGACCTCCAGCACCCAGCACACTACAGCAGCCAATGCTGCAAGCAACAACCCCTGACCCGCCCCCAGCCAGAGCCACATCAGCAGCAGTGCAGCGCTAAGCACAGACACCCACTTCCAGATACACCACAGCAGCACCGGACGCTGCAGCGGATAGTGCACGGCGGGACTGTGGCGAGCGGTCATGCGTACCTCATGCAAATCAAAACAAAACCCGCTTGAGCCTTGCAGCCACAAGCGGGTTCAGTCACAGAGAAGGCATTTTCACACCTTCCTGCCAGATGCTTAGATGCGCTTGAAGATCAGCGATCCGTTGGTGCCACCAAAGCCAAAGTTGTTCTTCAGTGCCACGTCGATCTTGGCATCGCGCGCCACATTGGCGCAGTAGTCCAGATCGCAGTCAGGATCCTGATTCAGCAGATTGATGGTGGGAGGAATCTTCTGGTCATGGATAGCCATGACGGTAAAGACGCTCTCGATACCACCAGCACCGCCCAGCAGGTGACCCGTCATGGACTTGGTCGAGCTAACCACGGTCTTGTAAGCCGCGTCGCCCAGCGCTGCCTTGATGGCGTTGCTTTCGTTCTTGTCGCCCAGAGGAGTCGATGTGCCGTGTGCGTTCAGATAGTTGATCTGATCAGGGTTCACACCGGCATTGCGCATGGCGTTGAGCATGGCGCGGCGTGGGCCGTCCATATTGGGCGCAGTCATGTGACCAGCGTCAGCACTCATGCCATAACCGCCCAGCTCGGCGTAAATCTTGGCGCCGCGTGCCTTGGCGTGCTCGTACTCTTCGAGCACCAGTACACCAGCGCCTTCGCCCAGCACAAAACCGTCACGGTCTTTATCCCAGGGGCGCGATGCGGCCTTGGGGTCGTCATTGCGCGTAGACAGTGCGCGCATGGCTGCAAAACCGCCGATACCCAGTGGGGATACAGTCGATTCAGCGCCACCGGCGATCACGATGTCCGCGTCGCCGTATTCAATCATGCGTCCAGCCTCACCGATGCAGTGCAGGCCAGTGGTACAAGCCGTCACCACCGACAGGTTGGGACCCTTGAAGCCATGACGCATGGAAACGTGTCCAGCCACCATATTGATAATGGAAGCGGGCACAAAGAATGGGGTGATGCGGCGGGGGCCGCGATTGGACAACTCAATCTGAGTGTTCTCGATCAGGGGCAAGCCCCCGATGCCAGACCCAATCACGCAACCGATGCGGGTAGCAAGGTCATCGGACAAGGCCTCACCCGTAGGCAGGCCTGCATCCTTCACAGCCTGATCCGCAGCCGCGATGCCATAGTGGATAAAGGTGTCCATGGAACGCGCATCCTTGGCGCTCATGTACTCCTCTACATTGAATCCCTTGACCTCGCCTGCAATCTGGCAGGAGAAGTTAGAGGCATCAAACTTGGTGATGCGGTCAATACCGGACTGGCCGGCCAAAAGATTGGCCCAGGCTTCAGCCACCGTGTTGCCCACGGGGCTGATGCATCCCAGGCCGGTCACGACAACGCGACGACGGCTCATGCGTTCAAACCTTATTTTTATCGCTTCGGTGCGTAAATGCTTAATGAATTAAGCCTTGTGGTGGGTATTGGCGTAGTCGATGGCGTTTTGCACCGTCGTGATCTTTTCAGCATCTTCATCGGGGATTTCGATGCCGAATTCATCTTCCAGGGCCATCACCAGTTCGACCGTGTCCAGGGAGTCAGCGCCCAGGTCAGCCACGAAGGCCTTTTCGTTGGTTACTTGAGACTCTTCAACGCCGAGTTGTTCAGCAATGATTTTTTTGACACGTGCTTCGATATCGCTCATGGTTTCCCTCAGGGGGTTGTGAATGAACCCGCGATTCTAGCCGTTTCAGGAAATCCTCCCCGAAACAGCCTGCCGTCGCGAGGAAACGGCATAACTTTCGTTAATTTACATGTACATGCCGCCATTGACATGCAACTCGTGTCCGGTAATGTAACCAGCCCCTTCCGAGGCCAGGAAGGCCACGGCATGTGCAATGTCGGCAGGCTTGCCCAGCTGTCCCAGAGGGATCTGTGCTGCCAAAGCCTTTTGCTGCTCTTCAGGCAGAGCTGCTGTCATATCTGTAGCAATAAAGCCAGGAGCCACGCAGTTTACGGTAATACCGCGGCTGCCCAACTCACGCGCCAGAGCGCGGGACATACCTGCTACGCCAGCCTTGGCTGCTGCGTAGTTGGCCTGACCGGGGTTGCCCGTGGCACCGACCACGCTGGTCACACTGATGATGCGGCCAAAGCGCTGCTTCATCATGGGGCGAATAGCCGCACGGCTGAGTCGGAAAACAGCCTTCAGATTGGTATCCAAAACGGCTTCCCAGTCCTCATCCTTCATGCGCATGGCCAGGGTGTCACGGGTGATGCCGGCATTATTGACCAGCACATGCAGACCGCCTTCGTTCTTGACCAGATCGTCAATAAGCGCGTCCACGCCTGCGGCGTCGTTCACATTCAGATTCACACCACGGCCGCCCTTGGCAGCCAGGGTTTCGGTAATACGTGCTGCACCAGCGTCAGTGGTGGCAGTACCAATCACAGTGTAACCACGCTCAGCCAGTTCGGCTGCAATGGCCGCGCCAATACCGCGCGATGCGCCAGTCACCAGCGCAACTTGTTTCTTTTGTTCGGTCATGCGAGCAATTCTTTCACTTCTGTCAGCGTAGCAGGGTCATAGAGGGCTGCGCCCACCAGTTCTGCATCAATGCGCTTGGTCATTCCTGCCAGCACCTTGCCAGGACCGCACTCTACCAAATGCGTAACGCCGCGAGCCTTCATGGCCTGCACGCATTCCACCCAGCGCACAGGGCCAAAAGCTTGACGGTACAGCGCATCACGGATAGCGGCTGCATCTGTCTGCACCGCAACGTCGATGTTGTTGATCACAGGAATCTGGGGCACACCCAGCTCCAGCGCATCCAGCGCGACCTTCAGCTTCTCAGCTGCAGGCTTCATCAGGCTGGAGTGGAAAGGCGCGGACACAGGCAGGGGCAGCGCACGCTTGGCGCCTGCTTCCTTGACCGCTGCGCTGGCAGCTTCTACCGCAGCCTTGGAGCCCGCGATCACGGTCTGACCTGGGTCATTAAAGTTCACGGCTTCCACCACTTCGCTGCCGCCCAGCTGAGCGGTCACAGCGGCGCAGACTTCCTTGACCTTGTCGGCAGGCAGACCCAGCACGGCAGCCATGGCACCCGTACCCACTGGCACGGCCTCCTGCATGGCAGCAGCACGCAGGCGCACCAGCGGTGCGGCCTGGGCCAGCGTCAGCACGCCAGCAGCCACCAGCGCCGAATACTCACCCAGCGAGTGACCGGCTACAGCATCAGGCATGGCACCGCCTTCAGCCTGCCAGACACGCCAAGCCGCCACGCCGGCGACCAGCATCACAGGCTGGGTGTTGGTGGTCAGCGCCAAAGCTTCCTTGGGGCCGTTTTGGATCAGCGCACCAATGTCTTCACCCAGGGCGTCCGAAGCTTCCTGCAGCGTCTGTGCGACGACGGGGTGGTCACCCCATGCGTCCAGCATGCCTACGGACTGCGAACCTTGCCCCGGAAAGACGAATGCGAATTTCTTCATATCACGGTCACTCGTTATTAATAAAAAACGGCTCTAGCGCTTATTTAGCAAGCGCTAGCAGCTACATATTTAAAAGCACAGCACCCCAGGTGAAACCGCCACCCACGCCTTCGAGCATGACGGTGTCACCCTTTTGGATCTTGCCGCTACGCACCCCTTCATCCAGGGCCAGCGGAATGGAGGCCGCCGAGGTGTTGCCATGCTCCTGCACGGTCACAATCACCTTTTCCATGGGCAGCTTCAGCTTGCGGGCGGTGCTTTGCATGATGCGGATATTGGCCTGATGGGGCACCAGCCAGTCAATATCAGCCTCGGTCTTGCCTGCTTTCACCAGCACAGCACGCGCCGCCTTTTCCAGCACGCCGACCGCCAGCTTGAACACTGCCTGACCATCCATGGTCAACATGGGTGAGCCCATGACATTACCACCCGAGACATTGCCGGGCACGCACAGAATACCGACATGCTGGCCATCAGCGTGCAGATCGGTGGCCAGAATGCCGGGCTCTTGCGAAGCTTCCAGCACCACGGCACCCGCACCATCACCAAACAGCACGCAGGTGGTACGGTCATCAAAATTGAGCAGGCGGCTGAACACTTCGGCTCCCACCACCAGCGCGCGGCTGGCAGCACCCGAGCGAATCATGGAGTCCGCCACGGTCAGCGCATACACAAAGCCGCTGCACACAGCCTGCACGTCGAACGCAGGGCAGCCATTGGCGCCCAGCTTGTTCTGCAGAATGCAGGCGGTCGAAGGAAAAACCATATCGGGCGTCGATGTCGCCACGATGATCAGATCGATGTCCTGCGCCGTCACACCGGCGGCTTCCAGCGCCTTGCGCGAAGCCTGCAGAGCCAGATCACTGCTGTAGGTGTTGCCATCCGCAAAATGGCGTGCCTCAATCCCCGTGCGCTCCACAATCCATTCGTGGGAGGTTTCGATACCACGTTCAGCCAGTTGAGCGGCCAGTTCATGGTTGGTCAATCGGCGTTCAGGCAGGTGACTGCCCGTGCCAATGATGCGTGCATATCGTGTCATGTTGTCTCAAGCCACCGTGTCGCCATGGGCTGCAGCGCTGGCAGCTGACTCCAACACAGGGGCCGTCTGGGCGATGCGACCTTGCACACGGTCAAGTAGGTTATTGCGGACTGCATCATAAGCGCGGTTCAAGGCATGCTCGTAACCGGTTCTGTCGGCAGATCCGTGGCTCTTGAATACCAGACCACGCAGTCCCAGCAGGGCTGCACCGTTATAGCGGCGATGATCCATGCGCTTCATCAGCGCCTTTAGCACGGGATAAGCCAAGATGGCAGCAAATTTGGTGAAGATGTTGCGTTTAAATTCCGCCTTCAGGCCACCCACGATCATGGAGGCCACACCTTCCGAAGACTTCAGCGCCACATTGCCGACAAAGCCGTCGCAGACCACAATGTCTACGCCGCCCTTGAAAATGTCATTGCCTTCGACATTCCCGACAAAATGGATCGCGTTCGCCTCATTCGCACTGCGCAGCAGTTCGCCTGTGCGTTTGATGACTTCATTGCCTTTGATGGCCTCTTCCCCAATATTGAGCAAGCCCACCGAAGGTTCTGTGTTCTGCGCACGCAGCGCTGACACCAGAGCAGAGCCCATCACTGCAAACTGCAGCAGGTGCTCAGGCTGGCAATCCACATTGGCACCCAGGTCCAGCACCGTGGTGGCAGCGCCTTTTTCGTTGGGCAGCTGTGTGGCAATGGCTGGACGGTCAATGCCATCCATGGTTTTCAGCAGGTAGCGGGACACCGCCATCAGCGCCCCGGTATTGCCAGCAGACACGGCGACCTGCGCCTTGCCCTCCTTGACCTGCTGGATGGCCACGCGCATCGAAGAGTCCTTCTTGCGACGCAGGGCGACCTCCACCGGGTCATCCATGGTCACGACTTCCGAGCACGGCACGATTTCTGCGCGCTCGTGTGCCTGCCAGCCTGCAAATGCGTCGGGCAAGCCCACCAGCAGCAAACGCGCCTCAGGATGGGTAGAAAGAAATTGGCGGCACGCAGGAAGCGTAACGCTGGGGCCATGATCGCCCCCCATGCAATCGACTGCCAGTGTGATCATGAATGACTTAGGGGTCTGCTGCAGACCAGAGCTGGAATAAGCAGCATTAAAAAACAAAAGCCCGAGCTACGAGTAGCTACGGGCCTTTAGACAGCTGAAACGCTATTAGGCTTCAGACTTGTTCTTCAACACCTGACGGCCACGGTATACACCGTTGGGGCTGATGTGGTGACGCAGGTGCACTTCGCCGGTAGTGGATTCCACTGCGATGCCTGGCACATTCAGAGCGTTGTGCGAGCGGTGCATACCGCGCTTGGAAGGGGACTTTTTGTTTTGCTGAACAGCCATGATGGCTCCTGAGTCTTGAAAGGGTTGGTAAAAATACGCGATCAGCCCATTAAAGACACGAGGGGGTTTCGCGCGAAGCCCCCGATTATAGCGCAATCCCGGCAAACAAAGCGAGGCCTCCAAATTCTCAGAGGAAATCGCTGGCCAGCACCGGAATCACCACGCGTCTTTCTCAGACCTGCATTGAACAGCCGCTGCTGCAAAATGCCTGTCAAAAACCGCCCGAAGGCGGTGGCAAGACTGATCACATACAGGTTTGGGTATCAGTCCGCATTCTTGCGCAGGCCAGCCAACACTGCAAACGGATTGGTCTTTTCCTCATTCGCCGCCTCGAAATCCGTGTCGCTCGATGCCATGGGTACAGATTCCGGGCAGACCTCGTGCATGGGCACAAAGGGCAATGCCATCAGCAGCTCATCCTCGATGAGCTGGCGCAGATTGAAATCCTTGTTCAGCGCCAGCACGTCTTCTTCGGCTTCGTCGTCCAGCGTCTCGGCCGTGGCCTCATCCTTCACAAAGCGGAACGAGCGCTCCACATGCAAAGGCATGGTCACGCTGCCCAGGCAGCGCTGACATTGCATGGGCAGCTGGGCTTCCACATCCAGGTGCAGCCACAGCTGACCGGGGCCGCCGGTTTCAGGCTCGTGCTCACCCTCGGCGTACCACGAGACCATCATGCCATCCACGCTGGCATGTGCTTCCTGGGCCAGGCGCTCAAATGCAGATACAGGCTCTTCACCTTCGATCACTGCATTGGCCTTGGCAAATGCGGCGACATCAAGGTGATCCAATGAATATTCCTTGCTCATGGCGGCAGTGTAAGAGAATCCCTGTATGTCTGAATCCCTCACCCCACAGCGCCCCTTGATTCTGGGGTCTACCTCGCGTTACCGCAGAGAACTGATGGAACGCCTGAACACCCCCTTCACCACGGTTTCACCGGAAGTGGATGAAACCCCGCTGCCCGGCGAAGCCCCCGGTGCACTGGCCATGCGCCTGGCACTGGCTAAGGCCCATGCCGTGGCTGAGCAGCACCCCGATGCCATCGTGATTGGCTCGGACCAGGTGTCCGACCTGAACGGCCAGCCCATGGGCAAGCCGCTGGTGCATGAGCGCGCTGTCGAGATGCTGCGCGCCATGCGCGGGCAGACCGTGCTGTTTCACACGGCCGTGGCCGTGGTCTGCAAGGCCACAGGCTTTGAACACAGTGACATCGCAGTGATCAAGACCGTCTTTCGCAGCGATCTGAGCGACGACGCCATCGAACGCTATCTGCGCGCCGAGCAGCCTTATGACTGCGCAGGCAGCGCCAAGAGTGAAGGCTTAGGGATTAGCCTGCTGGACGCCATCCACAGCGACGACCCCACCGCCCTGATTGGCCTACCCATGATCCGCACCTGCCGCATGGTGCGCGCTGCAGGAATCCAGCTGCCATGAACGACCACCACAGCCGCAAGGGCAAGCTGTACCTGGTGCCAGCGCCGCTGGACTTTGGCTGCGGCACCCAGTCACCCATTACCGATGTACTGCCTGAGCTGACGCTGCGCACCGCTGCCAGCCTGCAGCACTGGATCTGCGAAAACGCCAAAAGCGCGCGCGCCTACCTCAAGCGCGTGGGCGAGCACACGCCGCTGATCGCCCCCATTCAGCAGATGCAGTTGCAAGAGCTGCCCCGCGAAGCGCACAAGAAAGGTGACCACGGCGGCAAAAGTGGCGCAGTGTTTGATGCCAAGGCGCTGCTGGCACCTGCACTCGCAGGCCACGACATGGGCCTGGTCAGCGAAGCGGGCATGCCCGCCGTGGCTGACCCCGGCAGCTCCATCGTGCGTGCCGCGCACGATGCGGACATTCCCGTGATACCACTGGTTGGCCCCGTATCGCTCTTGATGACACTGGCTGCCAGCGGACTGAACGGCCAGAACTTTGCCTTTGTGGGCTACCTGCCCCAGGATGCCAGCCAGCGCACGCAGCGCATCAAGGAACTGGAGCAGCTGGCCCAGCGCCACAACCAGGCCCAGCTCTTTATTGAAACACCCTACCGCAACCCCGCGCTGTGGCAGGCACTGCTGACAAGCCTGCAGGCCAATACACGCCTGGTGATGGCCAGCGGACTGACGCTGGAGAGCGCCAGCATCCAGAGCCGCTGCGTCAAGGACTGGAAAAAGCTCGGCACCGCGCCTGACAACCGCACCCCCGTCGTATTTGCCATCGGCCAGTAAAGACTGCTCAATAAAAAAGAGCGCCTTGCGCTGAATGCACAAGGGTTTCAGAATGTTTTATATCTGAATCCTTTGTACACCCAGCGCAAGGCGCTCTTGTTTTTGCAGATCTGATTAGCGCAGCTGGAATCCCAGATCACGCAGCGCACCAACCGCACCGCCGCCGATGGAAGCGCCAAAGCGCTTGGCAAAACGCTCTGCCAGGTTCTCATTGCGCGTGTAGTCCACGATGTCTTCAGCCTGCACCACTTCGCGCGCCACGCTGTCCAGCGAGCCAAACTTGTCCGCCAGCCCCAGCTCCACCGCCTGCTGCCCTGTCCAGAACAGGCCGCTGAAAGTTTCATCCGTAATCTTCAGGCGCTCACCGCGGCCTGCCTTGACCACATCAATGAACTGCTGGTGGATCTGATCCAGCATCACCTGCACAAACTCACGCTGCTCAGGCTTGACGGGGCTGAAAGGGTCCAGCATGCCCTTGTTGTCACCCGCGGTGTACAGGCGACGCTGCACACCCACTTTCTCCATGACTTCGGTAAAGCCAAAGCCATCCATGAGCACACCAATGCTGCCCACAATGCTGGCCTTGTTCACAAAGATTTCATCGGCCGCCGCTGCAATGTAGTAAGCCGCCGAGGCGCAGGTTTCTTCCACCACGGCGTAGATGGGTTTGTTGTGCAGCGACTTCAGGCGCACGATTTCGTCATTGATCATGCCCGCCTGCACAGGACTACCACCGGGCGAGTTGATCAGCAGCACCAGCGCGCGCGAGCCTGGATCTTCCAGCGCCGTGCGCATGGCGGCATTCACAAACTCCGCATTGGCCGTGGAATCACTGGCAATCGTGCCCTTGATCTCTACCACCGCCGTATGGGGGCCGCTCATGGCCGTGCCCGAGCTTGCGCTGCCCATCCACCACACTGCCGCAACAATCAACGCCACCCAGGCCATGCGCCAGAAGTTGCGCCAGCGGCGTGCTGCACGCTGCTCCTTGACCGTGGCGAACACCAGGCGCTCGAGCACATCACGCTCCCAGCCTGGCTTTGACGAGGGTGATGCGCCGCTCTTGGAGCCATCCTGTGCACCGGAAGCAGCACGTGCCCACAAATCCTGGCCAGGCACCTGCTCTGGCGCAGCAGCGCCCTCACGATCGGACGAAGAAGGAGAATTCATAGACTCGCTTTACTGGTTGCAATCTCTGCTGGCAGTATGCCAGCGCGAAACCATGCGCATCTTACGCATGGGCCTGGAGCCACTGGTGCAGCTGAGCCACGTCCTGCGCCACATGCAGCGGGCTACAGGCCTGCAGCTGCTCGGGCGCATGCGCACCATAGGCTACGCCCACACTGGCACAGCCTGCATTGCGCGCCATTTCCAGGTCGTGCGTGGTGTCACCAATCATCAGCAGGCGCTCGGGGTCCACACCAAACTCCGCCATCAGCTCCTGCAGCATCAGCGGGTTAGGCTTGCCCGCGGTTTCATCGGCCGTGCGCGAACTGTCAAACACACCGCGCAGGTCGGCCTGCTGCAGCGCCTCATTCAAGCCCCTGCGGCTTTTGCCCGTGGCTACAGCCAGCAGGTGACCGCGCTCACGCAGCGCATCCAGCATAGGCAGCACGCCCTGGAACAGCGTGACCTGCTCCTGCAGCTTGAAATAGTGGTAGCGGTATCGGTTAGCCAGCTCGGTGTACTTTTCCTGGGGCACATCGGGCGCGGCATAGGCCAGCGCCGGCATCAGCGCCATGCCAATCACATAGGAGGCACGCTCGTCCGAAGGCACTGCGCCCCCAACATCAGCCACCGCCAGCTGAATGCTGCGGGTGATGGCGACGGTGGAATCAAACAAAGTGCCATCCCAGTCGAAGGCAATCAAATCAAATTGGCGAGCACGCATGGCAACCCTGTAGTTCATGAAAAGCGGTTTCAGGCCACAAAGTCTGCCAGTTCTCTGGGCAGCTCGGCACGAATTTCAATGCGCTCCTGCGTAGCAGGATGGTTGAACTGCAGACGCCAGGCATGCAGGAACATGCGCTTGAGGCCCTGCTTGGGCAAGCGCTTGTTCAGGTCAAAGTCGCCATACTTATCATCCCCCGCAATGCCATGGCCCTGCGAAGACAGGTGCACACGGATCTGGTGCGTGCGGCCCGTCTTGATGGTCACTTCCAGCAGACTCATCGCAGGCAGCCCCTGCATGGGCCGGGGTGCATGCTGCGAGCGCACCTTGACCAGGGTCAGCGCGCGCATGGCATCCGGGTCGTCCGGCGTGGTCACGCGCACGCGGCGCTCGCCATCGGGCAACAGGTATTTATGCAGCGGAGTGTCAATGACCTTCTTGTTCGCAGGCCATGCACCGCTGACCAGCGCCAGATAGGTCTTACCCGTCTCGCGTTCACGGAACTGGTCCTGCAGCTTGGTCAGAGCCGAGCGCTTCTTGGCCACCAGCAAAATGCCGGAAGTCTCACGGTCCAGACGGTGCACCAGCTCCAGGAACTTGGCCTGTGGGCGCGCCTGGCGCAGCTGCTCAATCACTCCAAAGCTCACACCCGAGCCGCCGTGTACAGCCACACCGGCTGGCTTGTCGATGGCAATCAGGTGTTCGTCTTCAAACAGGATGGGAAACTCACGCGCTGGCGCGGGTCGGTCCGCCTTTTCCTGCACTTTTTCAGAAATGCGCACGGGCGGCACGCGCACCACATCCCCGGCTTCGACACGGGAGTCAGCCTGGCAGCGGCCCTTGTTGATACGCACCTCGCCACTGCGGATGATGCGGTAGACATGGGTCTTGGGCACCCCCTTGAGGTGACGCATAAGAAAGTTGTCCAGACGCTGACCTGCCCCGTCTTCATCGACCTCAATCAGACGCACAGCAGCAAATGCGGGGTTTGGGGTACGTTCTTGGGGCTGTTTGCCCTCTATAATGTGTTTCACCTGCGCGAACTTTATGTGTAAGTGGTTGTTTCATCTGGATTTTAGTCCACCCAGCCATTTCCCCCGGCGCAGGCAGGTCGATGCCACAGATGCCGTGTCCGCGTAAAAGCACCCAGATCGTCGTGCTGGCGGTGCGGAATTTGTCTGGTTGACGCATTGAAACACTGAACGGAATCTTCACGTGGATGGTGGTGTATGGGAGCGATTGCTCCGGGCCATCCTCGTATATGAAAAATCAACGAGCATGTGGGTATTGATTTCTTGGTTGCTACGCGTGACGCAGAGGCATGAGCCTGTGCAGCATGCGCCTGCGCTGAATGCCCGCCCTCCAGTCCTCGCGAAAGCAAGTCTCCGCCGCAGGGTGCAAGGCTTGAACGCAGCAGCGCTCGTACCCTGCCTCCTGCCCTTGCCACCTTTGCTGACATAACTACAGCACTGCACGCAATCAGGCCCAGGGCGATTCCCCTTCTTTTCGTTTCAACGCAGCAATCCGGCATCAACGGCTCCTATAGAGCCTGTCTTTGATGAAGAGTCAAAGGCGTGTCGGCCAGGCAGCGTTGTCGCTGTCGGCCGGCCGCCGTACAACGAAAAGGATATGCATCATGAAACGGATGCTGATTAACGCAACGCAGTCCGAAGAACGCCGCCTCGCGATCGTTGATGGACAGAAGCTGCTGGACTACGAGATCGAGATCGAAGGTCGGGAACAACGCAAAGGCAATATCTACAAAGCCGTCGTCACCCGTGTCGAGCCCTCTCTGGAAGCATGCTTTGTTGACTATGGTGAAGACCGCCACGGCTTCCTGCCTTTCAAGGAAATCTCCAAGCAATACTTTGCCGAAGGCATTGCCCCCAGCCAGGCCCGCATCAACGATGTGATCAAGGAAGGCCAGGAGCTGATCGTTCAGGTGGAAAAAGAAGAACGCGGCAACAAGGGCGCAGCCCTGACCACCTTTATCTCGCTGGCTGGCCGCTATGTGGTGCTGATGCCCAACAACCCCCGTGGTGGTGGCGTTTCGCGCCGCATCGAGGGCGAGGAACGCGCCGAGCTCAAGGAAGCCATGGACCAGCTGGAGTACCCCAAGGGGATGTCCATCATCGCGCGCACAGCCGGTATCGGCCGCACCGCGCCCGAGCTGCAATGGGACTTGAACTACCTGCTGCAGCTGTGGAGCGCCATTGACGGTGCGGCCAAGGCTGGCAAGGGCGCCTTCCTGATCTACCAGGAATCGAGCCTGGTGATCCGCGCCATTCGCGACTACTTCAACAACGACATCGGCGACATCCTGATCGACACCGACGACATCTTCGAGCAGGCGCAGCAGTTCATGCAGCACGTCATGCCCGAGCATGCCAGCCGTGTGAAGCGCTACCGCGACGATGCACCGCTGTTCAGCCGCTTCCAGATCGAGCACCAGATCGAGTCCGCCTACTCGCGCACTGTGCAGCTGCCTTCCGGCGGCGCCATCGTGATCGACCACACCGAAGCGCTGGTGTCCATCGACGTGAACTCGGCCCGCGCCATCAAGGGCGGCGACATCGAGGAAACCGCCACCCGCACCAACCTGGAAGCTGCTGACGAAGTGGCACGCCAGATGCGCCTGCGTGACCTGGGCGGTCTGATCGTGATCGACTTCATCGACATGGAAGACGCCAAGAACCGCCGCGAAGTGGAAAACCGCCTGCGCGAAGCCCTGCGTCAGGACCGTGCTCGCGTGCAGTTCGGCACCATCAGCAAGTTCGGCCTGATGGAAATGAGCCGCCAGCGTCTGAAGCCCGCCCTGTCTGAAGGCGCGCACATCAACTGCCCACGCTGCGGTGGTTCCGGCCACATCCGCGACACCGAGTCTTCGGCGCTGCAGATCCTGCGCATCATTCAGGAAGAGTCCATGAAGGACAACACGGCCGCTGTGCACTGCCAGGTGCCTGTGGAAGTGGCTTCCTTCCTGCTCAACGAAAAGCGTACGGAAATTGCCAAGATCGAGCTCAAGCAGCGCGTGTCAGTGCTCATGGTGCCCAACAAGTCGCTGGAGACGCCACACTACAAGCTCGAGCGCCTCAAGCACGATGACCCACGTCTGGAGAACCTGGACGCCTCGTACAAGCTGGCCGAAGAAGTGGAAGATGTGACCAAGGTCACACGCCGCTCGCAGGAACCCACCAACAAGCAGACTCCTGTGATCAAGGGCGTGCTGCCTGATGCACCTCCCGCACCTGAGGCGCGTCCCCTGCCTGCCGCACGCGCAGCCAAGAATGGCCGCCCCGCTGCACAGCAGGCAGCTGCCGCAGCACCACGCACCGAAGTGCGCGAACAAGGCTTCTTCGCATGGCTCAAGAGCCTGTTCGGCTTTGGCCCCAAGCCCGCGCCCGTAGAGCCAGTGGCTGCCCCTGTCAAGCCCGAGGGCACCCGCGAAGCACGCAATGGTGAGCGCAATGGCCGTGGCGGTCGTAACGGCCGCAACGGTGAACGTGGCGAGCGTGGTGAACGCAATGGCCGCAACGAGCGCAATGGCCGCAACGGTGAACGCAACGAGCGCAATGAGCGTGGCGACAACGAGTCCAGCCACCGCCGTGAAGACCGTCAGGATCGCCAGGAACGCGTTGAGCGCAATGCAGACAATGCACGCCCACAGCGCGAACCACGCAACCGTGGCGAACGCCAGCCCCGCAATCTGGAAACTGCAGAGCAGCGCAACCAGCAAGGTGTGACCGGTGCTGAGCACAACACACCTGAAGCTGCTGAGCGCCCAGAGCGCCAGCCACGCCAGCGCCGTGAGCGTCAGCCACGCAACGTGGAAGTGCAGGCGCAAGCTGCAGCCGCGCAGCAGCTGGAAGCTACGGCACAGGCTGTGCAGGAAACGGTGAACGAAGCCCAGGCACAGGATGCAGCAGCACCCGCAGCCAACGGTGAAGACGCTCCACGCAATGGCCGCCGCTCGCGTGACCGCTACGGCCGTGACCGCCGCAACAACCGCGAGCGCCAGCCCGCAGCGCGTGACGAGAATGCAGCCGTAGCTGCAGCCGCTGAAAACGCCGAAGTCACACAGGCTCCAGACACCAGTGCTGAAGCAGTGACTGAAGTGAATGAGCAAAGCGCGCCACGCCGCAGCTACTTCAGCCAGGTTCAGCCTGCTGTGCAAGCTGCAGAGCCTGCCGCTGCAGCCCAGCCAGCAGCTGAAGCCGCACCTGCAGTGCCAGTGGCTGAAGCAGCGAACGCTGTGGTTGAGCCTGCTGCAGCCCCTGCCGTGCAGGAAGTCGCAGCGGTTGCACCCGAAGCCGTGGAGCAGCCCCAGGCCGAAGCCGCTGCCGAGCCAGTGCAAGCAGCAGCACCTGCCGAAGTGCCTGCCGCCCAACCCGTGCGCACCGCAGCCTACATCCTGCCCGTGCAGGAACTGCAAGAGCTGGCCAGCGCTGCGGGACTGCAGTGGGTGAACTCCGATGCGGAAAAGGTCGCTGCCGTGCAGGCTGCGATTGCTGCCGAGCCCAAGCCTGTGCACATCCCCCGCGAGCGTCCTCCCGTCGTGATTCTGGACGAAGGCCCGCTGGTGCTGGTGGAAACACGCAAGGACTTGAGCGCCATGGTGCTGCCGTTTGAGCAGACACCAGAGCACAACGCTTAAAAGCGTTGACACCAAATCGGGGGCCTCTGGCCCCCGATTGCATCTATCCCCCTGTTTTTCTGACGGAACGAGACCCTGCTGTTTTTGCTCTCCCCCGCCAAGTCGCTGGATTACGAACGCCCCCTGCCCGCAGACCTGCCCCATACCCTGCCGCCTTTCATTCCCCAGTCAGAGGAACTGATTGCCGTATTGCGCCAGCTGGCACCGCAGGACGTGGCTGCACTCATGTCCATCAGCGACAAGCTTGCCCAGCTCAATGTGGCCCGCTACGCTGCCTGGAGCCCTGAGTTCACGGCACAGAACGCCCGCCAGGCCCTGTTTGCCTTCAATGGCGATGTCTACGAAGGCCTGGATGCCTACAGCCTGCAGCACGATGACATTGCCTGGGCGCAGGACCATCTCCTCATGCTCAGCGGCCTGTACGGCGCGCTGCGCCCGCTGGACTGGATGCAGCCCTACCGCCTGGAAATGGGCACACGCCTTGGCACGGCGCACGGCAGCAATCTCTACCAGTTCTGGGGCACACGCATTGCCCAGCTGATCAACAAACGCCAGGCGCAGGAAACGCAGCCTGTGGTCATCAATCTGGCGTCGCAGGAATACTTCAAGTCCGTGGACCTCAAGCACCTCAAGGCCCGTGTGGTGGAGTGTGTGTTTGAAGACTACAAGGGCGGCAAGTACAAGATCATCAGCTTCCACGCCAAGCATGCGCGCGGACTGATGGCACGCTACGCCATCGAGCACCGCCTCACACAGCCCGAGCAGCTCATGGCCTTTGACAGCGCAGGCTATGCCTATGCCCCAGAAGTGTCGTCGCCCGACCGCCTGGTCTTCCGCCGCAACACAGCCTGACACCGCTTCCCTGCAGCGCCTGCTGCCAACCTTTGGCAATTCATAGCCAAATCAGCCTCCAGGGCTTATGCAGCAAGCGCTGGAAGCTATAAAAACAGTGAATTCACCATGCATACGCCAGAACAATCCCAGCTGGGCAAGACGTCCGCCTACGCTGACCAGTACGACCCCAGCCTGCTGTTTCCCCTGCCCCGCCAGCCCAAGCGCGATGAAATCGGCATTCAGGACAAGCTGCCATTTTTTGGTGCCGACCTGTGGACGGCCTTCGAGCTGTCCTGGCTCAACCAGCGTGGCAAACCCCAAGTGGCGCTAGCGCACTTCACCATTCCATGTGAGACACCCAACATCATTGAGAGCAAGTCGTTCAAGCTCTATCTGAACAGTTTCAACAACACACGCTTTGACAGTCTGGAAGCGGTGCAGGAGCGCCTGCGTGAAGACATCAACGAAGCGCTGTGGCGTGGGGCTCCCGCACGTCTGTCGTCTGCCAGCGTGCGCGTGATGGCGCCCGAGCACTTTGAGACCCAGCGTGTGCAGGAGCTGGAGGGCTTGAGCCTGGACCGTCTGGATGTGGAGTGCACGGACTACAGCCCCCGCCCGGATCTGCTCAAGGCGGACCACGACAACCCACCCGTGACCGAAACGCTGGTGAGCCACCTGCTCAAGAGCAACTGCCTGGTCACCGGCCAGCCCGACTGGGGCAGCGTGCAGATCAGCTACACGGGCGCTGCCATCGACCAGGAAGGTCTGCTGCGCTATATCGTGAGCTTTCGCAACCACAACGAATTCCATGAGCAGTGCGTGGAGCGCATCTTCATGGACATCATGCGCCAGTGCAGACCGCTCAAGCTCAGCGTCTACGCACGCTACACACGCCGTGGTGGGCTGGACATCAACCCGCTGCGCACCAGCGCACCCATGGCCATCCCGCAAAACGTGCGTACCGCCCGCCAGTAAAGCGTTGGCAGCTATAAAAAAAGGAAGCTCAAAGCTTCCTTTTTTATGCAGTGGCCTGAACCGTATCAGGCTTCAAAAGTCGCTGGATCAAAGTCCAGCACATAGTTCTGAGGCCCCTTGGCGGCCACCTTGAGTGCGCCCACACGGTTACCCAGCGCAGCACACTTAGGCAAAGACCAGCCCTGCTCCAGACCATAGAGCAGCGCACCACGCCATGCATCGCCACAGCCTGTTGGATCTACCACTTCCTTGGCCTTCACAGGTGCCACCAGCGTCTTGCTGCCCTGCTCCCAGACTTCACAGCCCTGCTCACCCAGCGTCACCACCAGCCCCTTGACCTTCATGGACAGTGCAGCCAGATCCAGGCCGGTACGGTCGCACAGCATCTTGCCCTCGTAGTCGTTCACGGTGATCCAGGTGGCCTGCTCCACAAAAGCCAGCAGTTCTTCCCCATTGAACATGGGCAGGCCCTGGCCGGGGTCAAACACAAAAGGAATGCCTGCCGCCTTGAACTGCGCAGCGTGCTGGATCATGGCGTCGCGCCCGTCGGGCGAGACGATGCCGATGGCTGCACCTTCGCTGCCGTCGATGACGTTGACATGTGCTTCCGCCATGGCACCGGGGTGGAAGGCCGTGATCTGGTTGTTGTCCTTGTCGGTCATGATCATGGCCTGCGCGGTGTAGCTGTCGTCCAGCTGCTTCACAAAGCGCGTATCAATGTCCAGCGACTTCAGGCGTGCCAGATAGGCTGCGCCGTCCTCGCCCACGGTCGCCATGGGCAGCGGCTTGCCGCCCAGCAGCTTGAGGCTGTAGGCGATATTGCCAGCACAACCACCAAAATCGCGGCGCAGCGAAGGCACAAGAAAGGACACATTCAGAATGTGTAGCTGTTCGGGCAGGATCTGGTTGGCGAACTTGCCTTCAAAGCTCATGATGGTGTCAAACGCCAGAGAGCCACAAATCAGGGCGGACATAGATACTTTCTGTTTGCAAAAAATCAGGGGTAAAAAGCCATGACCCGGTAGCCGGAGACCGGCAGGTTCAGGCCTTGGGTTTGCAGCGGCAATGTGCCATTCCACTCGCTGCGCGCTGCCAGTTCCTCGGGGGCACCGATTTCCTGGGGCGTGAACACCTTGCGAACCAGTACCTGGTCCTGGGTGTCCGTCAATGTCAGTTCTACGGCGGGCGTGGCCACGGCCAGAGCACCCTGGTTCTGAATGCTCAGCCCCAGCTGGTAGCGGTGTGCCTGCGCCTCTTGGTGGAAAGACGAGCCTGTGAGCACCACCGATGCAATATCTCGTCGAGGTGCCAGTTCACAGCGCAGCAGCAGACACATGCTCTCAAAGGCTGGCCGCCACTGCGGCTTCCAGGCCACCAGCGTATTGCGCTCCTGCACGGCCACCTGCAGGGCCAGTGACAAGGGCAAAAAGATCAGCAACATACCCATGACAAAGCGCACAGCAGGCTTGTTCCACCATGCCTTGCGCTGCGCCTGCTTCACAAAGCTGGGGATGGGAGCATCACCTGCATCCAGCTCATCGCCTGTCTGCTGTGCCTCTGGCGCTTGTTGCTCCGCCTCTCTTGCCTCAACGACTGGCGTTTCGTCAGCGCTTTCAGACACTGCGCCCTGCTTCCCTGCCTGCCAGGCATCCGCCCAGTCCATGGCCTGTGCCTCTTCACCAGGCAGGGCTGCGCCCGAGAACACCTCCCGTTCGGACTGCACCACTGGCTGCGGCACTTCAGGTTCCAGCCTTGGTTCGCGTGGCTCCAGCGCAGCGTGCGGTGCACGGCCTGGCATGCGCTGCGCAATGGGAGCGTCCTGCACCGGTGCATCAAGCCAGATGTCATCCGCCGCATCCGGCGGCACAGGCAGTTCATAGCCCTGCGCGGCAGGTGCAGGTGCAGGCGCAGGTGCAGGCGCTGGCTCTCCCGCCGGACGGAGCTTGGCATGTACCTCGCTCAACGAGGGATAGCTGGCCTCAGGCGCTGCGCTGGCTGGCATCTCTGCAGGCTGCTGCGCGGCTGGCGCCGCTTCCGTTGCTACCTTCCCCTGAGGTACAGGCGTGGCGGGCGGCACCACTTCCTGCAGTGCCTGCGTGGCATCAAACACTTCCTGGCAGCGGCCACAGCGCACCCATCCATCGGAGATGCGCAGCTGGTCGGCAACCACACGAAATCGGGTTCCGCAAGAAGGGCAGCAAGTAGTGAGGCTCATTGAGCGTCGATTGTAGAAGCTGGTAGGCACAGGCCGTTCACCTGCCCACAGGTGTGGGCACGTTCACGACACTGCGACTATGGCTGCTTGTGGGCTGTCATCAGAATCCAGCCGTCTTCGCTGTCGGCCACTTCCAGCTGGATGTAAGGCGCATAGGCCTCTTTGAGTTCATCGGCCTGGCGCTCCAGAATGCCTGCCAGCACCAGATGGCCACCTTGCTGCACGTGGCTGACCAGCAAAGGCGCCAGCATCTTCAGCGGTGTTGCCAAGATATTGGCCAGCACGGTCTGGTATTCGCCCTTGGCCTTGTCGGGCAGACCGGCATTGAGCTGCACATGGTTGGCCAGTGCGTTGAATTCCGTCGAGGTCACGGCATCTGGGTCGATGTCCACCGCGTCAATTTCCACCGCGCCGAACTTGGCCGCACCAATGGCCAGAATGCCCGAGCCACAGCCATAGTCCAGCGTACGGCCCAGCGCACCCTTGGGCTGGCGTGCAATCCAGCGCAGGCACATGCGGGTCGTGGGGTGAGTGCCCGTACCAAAGGCCAGACCGGGATCCAGACGGATGCTGACCTTGGCGGCTTCAGGCAGTTCATGCCAGGTAGGCACGATCCAGAATTCAGGCGTGATGTCCACCGGCTGGAACTGCGACTGAGTCAGGCGCACCCAGTCCTGCTGCTCCACTTCGCGGATGCCCAGCACCTGGCAACCTTCAAAAAAGTCCTGCAGCACCAGCAGGGCCTGTGCCTGCTGTGCAGCAGCTTCATCAGGGAACAAGGCCACGATGCGGCTGCGGTTCCAGCCTTCCTTGGGCACAGGCATGCCGGGCTCACCAAACAATGGCTGCTCGGACTCAGTGTGTGCGTCCATGTCTTCCACGGACACGCTCAGCGCATCCAGTGCATCGAGCGCATCGCTCACGTCTTCCACCCGCTCTTCGGGGCACATTAGGTTGAGCTCATGCATGAGGCTGTTCCTTGAAGCTAAAAAACGAAATGCTGGCCCTTGTTTCCAAGGGCCAGCATGGCTGGTCATGACCGACGGGAAATTAACGCTTTTTGCGATTTTCCAGCCAGTGTTCCAGATAGTGGATGTTGGTGCCACCTTCAGCGAAGGCAGCGTCAACCATCAAGTCCTGGTGCAGAGGCACATTGGTCTTGATGCCTTCGATCACCACTTCCGACAGGGCGGTACGCATACGGGCCAGAGCCTGCTCGCGGGTGTCGCCGTGCACGATCAGCTTGCCGATCATGGAGTCGTAGTTCGGTGGCACGAAGTAGTTGTTGTACACGTGGGAGTCCACACGCACGCCGGGGCCACCAGGCATGTGCCACATGGTCACACGGCCGGGCGAAGGCATGAAGTTGTAGGGATCTTCCGCGTTGATACGGCACTCGATGGCGTGGCCATGCAGACGGTTGTTGATCTCGCGCTGGGAGAAAGGCAGTTTCTCGCCCGCAGCCACCATGATCTGGGTCTTCACGATGTCCACGCCCGTGATCATTTCGGTCACAGGGTGCTCCACCTGCACACGGGTATTCATCTCAATGAAGTAGAACTCCCCGTTTTCATAGAGGAACTCAAACGTACCCGCACCACGGTAGCCGATCTTCTTGCAGGCAGCCACGCAGCGCTCGCCCACCTTTTCCACCAGACGGCGTGGAATGCCAGGCGCAGGCGCCTCTTCAATCACCTTCTGGTGGCGACGCTGCATGGAGCAGTCACGCTCGCCCAGATACACGCCGTTCTTGTGCTGGTCACACAGCACCTGAATTTCGACGTGACGGGGGTTCTGGAGGAACTTCTCCATATACACCGCGGGATTGCCGAATGCGACGCCAGCTTCTGCCTTGGTCATCTGCACGGCGTTGATCAGTGCAGCCTCGGTGTGCACCACGCGCATGCCACGGCCACCGCCGCCGCCTGCGGCCTTGATGATCACAGGGTAGCCAATGGCCTTGGCAATGCGCTTGATCTGTGTGGGATCGTCAGGCAGTTCGCCGTCGGAACCGGGCACGCAGGGCACGCCAGCCTTGATCATGGCCTGCTTGGCCGACACCTTGTCACCCATGATGCGGATGGACTCGGCAGTAGGGCCAATGAACTTGAAGCCGCTTTGTTCCACACGCTCGGCAAAGTCTGCGTTTTCAGACAGGAAGCCGTAGCCGGGGTGGATGGCCTCTGCATCTGTGACTTCTGCCGCCGAGATGATGGCAGGCATGTTCAGATAGCTCAGAGGCGATGGTGCTGGGCCAATACATACGGCCTCATCGGCCAGCTTGACGTACTTGGCATCACGGTCTGCCTCGGAGTAGACCATCACGGCCTTGATGCCCATCTCGCGGCAAGCGCGCTGGATGCGCAGGGCGATTTCACCCCGATTGGCAACCAAAATTTTCTTAAACATGGAGGTCCTCGTTGTTCACCGCCCCATCTGGGGCGAATCGTTCATCTGTCCTGCCGGGGCAGGTCTGCCACCGGCATGGGCAGATATCACTCGATAACGAACAGCGGTTGGCCGTATTCCACAGCTTGGCCGTTTTCGGCCAGGATACGAGTCACGGTACCGGACTTGTCAGCCTCGATCTCGTTCAAGATCTTCATGGCTTCGATAATGCACAGCGTGTCGCCTTCCTTGACCTGGTCGCCCACTTCGATGAAGGGCTTGGCGCCAGGGCTGGAGGCACGGTAGAACGTACCCACCATGGGCGACTTCACCTGGTGGCCGGTCACAGCGGCAGGCGCAGGCAACTCTGCGGGAGCTGCTGCAGCAGCGGCAGGGGCAGCGGCGGCTTGCACGGGTGCGGGAGCAGCTTGCACAGGGGCGGCAACGAATTGCTGCACCACATTGCCACCGCTCTTGACGATGCGGACTTTGCCCTCTGCCTCGGTGATTTCCAGCTCCGATACATTCGATTCGGACACCAAGTCGATAAGGGTCTTGAGTTTACGCAGATCCATGGAAGCTCCAACGGCTAAAACTAAATGAGGCCGCGAATTTACCCCAATTTCGGCCTTCTGCGCGCATTCCCAAACATTTTTCAATAACTTCGCCGAGGTTTTTTGACGTGGCGCTGTACATCAGCCCCTGTTCTGCCTAGACCTGTGCGGCCCATTGCTGCAGATCCTGCGGTGAAAGTTCGCCGATTTTACGCTGTTGAAGCCGACCTTGCCCATCAAATAGCAGACTGAAGGGAAGGCCTCCGTTGATATTGCCCAGGCTGCGCGTCAGCGTCACACCACCGGTGCCGGTCAGCGCTACGGGGAAAGACAAAGGCTGGCGCTGCAGCCAGCGCTGCACCGATGCGGCCTGGTCTACCGCCAGCCCCAGCATTTGCACGCCCTGACTGCCACGCTGTGCCTGCTCCTGGGCAAAGCGGTCCAGCATGGGCAGCTCTCGCACGCAGGGCGGGCACCAGGTGGCCCAGAAATTCACCAGCAAAGGCCGTCCGCGCAGGCTTTGCAAGGCCAGCATCTGCCCATCGGGCTGCTGCAGCTGCAGTGCCCAGAAGGCATCAACCGCCTCGTCATTGCTGCGCATGTCACGCGTGGCCTGCCAGGCATAGATGCCACCACCCGCCACGGCAGCCAGCGCCACACCGCCCATCAGCCAATGGCGGCGCTGCATGCTTTTGTCTGCCTTCATTGCGTCTCCTCCTGCGCCAGCAGCTTGCGCAGCGCTTCAATATCACCACGCTGGGTGCGGCCCTGGCCGTCGGACTTGAGGGCACCCCGCAGATCGTCATAGTCATACACCATCAGATGCACGCCTACGGTTTCGCCCAGTGGCTTGCACAGGCTGCTGATGCTCAGTGCATCCACGGTCTCGCCGTTGAAGCCCGTGACCTGGGTCACGTCATACTGCACGTTATGGTTGATCAGCGCGATCTCGGCCGACTTGGAGTCATCACAGAACAGGCCAATATAGATATCTGACATGCGTGTGGCCGTACCGCGCCAGACAGCGCCCGCCAGATGGGGGCGAAATTCCTGCAGGCGCTCCATCCACACCAGCGCCAGTTCACGCAGCGCGCGCAGCTCCTGGGGCTGGGTGTCTGGGCAGAAAATGTCGATGTATTCGCGCACGGCGGCCTCCAGCGCATCGTTGTCCGGCAGCGGCGTGCGCGCAGGCAAACCTAGCTGCTTGACGGCACGGCGCTTGGCAGCGCCCCATTCCAGCCCCTCTTCCACCACCATGCGGGCAGCGGTCTGGGCAATTTCCTGGGCGGCAGAAGTTGGATACATGGAGAAACCTCAGGGACGGACAAGCCGCCATTATGGGAAATACCAGCAAGCCTCCGAACCAGACGGACTCGTAGACCACCATATGCTCTTATAAAAAGAGCTGCTAGCGCACGCAAATACTTGATTTCAGATAGCTATAGTTCTGAAACAAGGTATTTCAAGCACCAGCAGCTTCTTTTTTGAAAGCAACTTGGGACAAACGCTTGCAATCCGCCCTGTGCAGCCCCACAAAGCGCCTCAGGCGCCGACTTAGAATCCCTGACCATGCATATTCATATCTTGGGCATTTGCGGCACCTTCATGGGCGGTGTCGCCGCGCTGGCACGCGAAGCGGGTCATAAGGTCACCGGTTGTGACGCGGGGGTCTACCCTCCCATGAGCGACCAGCTGCAGGCCCTGGGCATTGAACTGATCGAAGGCTATGGCACGGAGCAGCTGACCCTCCAGCCCGACATGTTCGTCATTGGCAATGTGGTCAGCCGCGCACACCTGGCCGATGGCAGCCCCAAGTTCCCGTTGATGGAAGCCATCCTCGACCAGGGCCTGCCCTACACCAGCGGCCCCCAGTGGCTGAGCGAACATGTGCTGCAGGGCCGCCATGTGCTGGCCGTGGCTGGCACCCATGGCAAGACCACGACCACCTCCATGCTGGCATGGATTCTGGAATGCGCCCAGCTCACACCCGGTTTTCTGGTCGGCGGCGTGCCGCTGGACTTTGGCGTGTCTGCCCGTCTGGGCCAGAAAGCGCCAGAGCAGGAACGCTCACTGTTTGTGATCGAGGCCGATGAATATGACACGGCCTTCTTCGACAAACGCAGCAAGTTTGTGCACTACCGCCCCCGCACGGCGGTGCTGAACAACCTGGAGTTTGACCACGCCGACATCTTCCCGGACCTGGCCGCCATTGAGCGCCAGTTCCACCACCTGGTGCGCACCGTGCCTGCAACAGGTCGTGTGGTATTCAACGGGCTGGAAGAATCGCTGGCCCGCGTGCTGCACCAAGGCTGCTGGAGCGAGCAGCGCAGCTTTGGCGCTGCCGTGAGCGACTTCACTGCCCAGGGCGAACACCATGCCTTTGACGTGCTGCAGCAAGGCAAAAAAGTGGGCCGCGTGGAGTGGGCCTTGAGTGGCGAGCACAACCAGCTCAATGCACTGGCTGCCATTGCAGCAGCCGAGCATGTGGGCGTAGCGCCTGCGGTGGCTGCGGAGGCCCTGAGCCGCTTCCAGAACGTCAAACGCCGCATGGAACTGCGCGGCACCGTGGCCAATATCCACGTCTATGACGACTTTGCCCACCACCCCACAGCCATTCGTACCACGCTGGACGGTCTGCGCCAGCGCGTGGGCCAGAGCCAGCGCATCCTGGCCGTGTTCGAGCCCCGCAGCAACACCATGAAGCTGGGCACCATGAAGGCGCAGCTGCCCTGGTCGCTCAAGGAAGCCGATCTGGCCTTCTGCCACACCGCAGGTCTGGACTGGAATGCTGCCGAAGCCCTGGAAGCGCTGGGTGATGCAGCCTGGACGGCCGACTCGGTCGATACCGTGGTGCAGCAGGTCATGGCCCAGGTACGCCCGGGCGACCACATCGTCTGCATGAGCAATGGTGGCTTTGGCGGCATCCACGGCAAGCTGCTGGCCGCACTGCAGGCACATTTCGGCACACGCTGAGGCTCAACAGGCAACAAAAAGCCGACTGAAGTTTCAGTCGGCTTTTTTGCGGGTGAAGCAAAGCGTCAGTAGCTCACGGTCATGGCTGGCACATCCACCTTGATCAGCGGGCGGGCCAGCACCGCATGTGCCGCACGCGCATAGGCATGGAACCAGGTTTCGTCTGAAAGACGGCCCACGCCAGCTTCCCGCGCCACGACCAGCACCTTGTCTGCCAGCAAGACTTTGCCACTGGGACGCAGGGGCTCGCCATCGAGCGAAGTGAACTGCTCATCAAGCCAGCGGCGGGCCTCTTCATTGCCCATGGGGGCAAGCTTGTCCACATTGGCACGAAACTCCTGTTCGGCGCTCCATTTCACAATGACTTCACTGATCATTTCTGGCCTTTCTGGTGACTGGCAACCTGGTGCAATGATGGCTACAGCTTAGCGACAGACCACCGCAAAGTTAAGCGTGTTTGTACCTGAAATGCCACAAAACACAGTGAAAAAATAAGAGCTAGCAACGCTGTACTGACAAGCCCTGGAGGCAAAAGTCAGCCCAAAGACATTTGCTAGCCCCAGCGGGCTGAGTCGCCCGCTTGCACCACCGCTTAAGCCACCATCTGAGGTGCTGCTGCATCCACCAGCGTGCGGCGTGTCTGCACGGCCTGCGACAGCTGCTCCAGCACATCCAGTGTGTCGTTCCAGCCGATGCAGGCATCGGTGATGCTCTGGCCATATTGCAGCTTGCACACATCGTCCTGGCCTGGCGTGAACTTCTGTGCACCGGCCACCAGATGGCTTTCCAGCATCACACCAAAGATCTGCTGCGAACCACCGGCAATCTGCTGGGCGATGTCGGCTGCCACATCCTTCTGGCGCTCGTGCTGCTTGAGGCTGTTAGCATGGCTGCAGTCCACCATCAGGCTGGGGTACAGGCCGGCCTTCTCCAGATCGGCACAGGCAGTGGCAACGCTGGCAGCGTCGTAGTTCGGTGTCTTGCCGCCGCGCAAAATGACGTGGCAGTCCTGATTGCCCTTGGTATGCACAATGGCCACCTGACCGTTCTTGTGCACGGACAGGAAGTGGTGCCCCTTGCTGGCGGACTGGATAGCATCCGTAGCAATGCGGATATTGCCGTCCGTGCCGTTCTTGAAACCGATGGGAGCCGAAATGCCAGAGGCCAGCTCGCGGTGCACCTGGCTTTCGGTGGTACGGGCACCAATGGCCCCCCAGCTGATCAGGTCACCAATGTACTGGGGCGAGATCACGTCCAGGAACTCGCTGGCCGCTGGCACGCCCAGGCGGTTGATGTCGATGAGCAGCTGGCGCGCAATGCGCAGGCCCTCGTCAATGCGGTAGCTGCCGTCCAGGTAGGGGTCGTTGATCAGACCCTTCCAGCCCACGGTGGTGCGAGGCTTTTCGAAGTACACGCGCATCACCACTTCCAACGTGTCCTTGTACTGCTCACGCACATCGGCCAGGCGGCAGGCATAGTCCAGGGCTGCAGCTGGGTCATGGATAGAGCAAGGGCCCACGATCACCAGCAGACGGTCGTCACCACGGCCATGCATGATGTTGCCGATGGTGCGGCGCGTATCACTGATCAGGCGCTCGGAAGGGGTGTTCTGGATGGGAAAGAAACGAATAAGGTGTTCGGGTGGAGGCAGCACGGTAATTTCCTGGATGCGTTCGTCATCGGTTTGTCCTGTTTTCTGGTTGACCGAGCTGCGATACCAAGCTTCGCCATATTCATGTGCTGTCATATCTGCCTCTGTAAAAAGTGATGAGGTATAAAAAAACCGCCGGGCTTTTCAGCTTCGGCGGTTCTTTGAAGAGGGTTTGTTCGTGTGCGCGAGCTATTGCCTCTCATCCGCCTGGGACCGAGAACCAAAAGTAGAAATAGAAAGCGCTACGAACTTGCATAGCGGGTGACTTTAACACCGGAATGCCTGCCTCGCAATGCAAGCCAGCCACCTTAAAAACAAGAAAACTTCAAATCCAGCATAAAAAAAGGCTGATTCAACGCAATAAATCAGCTTTTTTTGATTTTCAGGCAAAAAACCTGCAAATCTTTAGCAATTACGCAGTGCCACCTACGGTCAAGCCATCGATGCGCATGGTGGGCTGCCCCACGCCCACAGGCACGCTCTGGCCTTCCTTGCCACAGGTACCCACGCCGCTGTCCAGGCGCATGTCGTTGCCAATCAGGCTAACTTTCTTCATGCACTCAGGGCCATTGCCCACCAGGGTCGCGCCCTTGACGGGGTACTGGATCTTGCCGTTTTCCACCCAGTAGGCCTGGCTGGCAGAGAACACAAACTTGCCGCTGGTAATGTCCACCTGACCGCCGCCGAAGTTGGTCGCGTACAGGCCCTTCTTGATGGAGGCCACGATTTCCTGTGGATACTTGTCACCGCCGAGCATGTAGGTGTTGGTCATGCGGGGCATGGGCAGATGGGCATAGCTTTCACGGCGGCCGTTGCCCGTAGGCTTGACACCCATCAGACGGGCATTGAGCGCGTCCTGCATATAGCCCTTCAGGATGCCGTCCTCAATCAGCACATTGGCCTGTGTGGGGCAGCCTTCGTCATCCACATTAAGCGAGCCACGGCGGTCTGCCAGCGTGCCATCGTCCAGAATGGTGACGCCCTTGGCGGCCACGCGCTCGCCAATACGGCCGCTGAAAGCGCTTGACCCCTTGCGGTTGAAGTCACCTTCCAGACCGTGACCCACGGCTTCGTGCAGCAGCACACCGGGCCAGCCGGGGCCAAGCACCACAGTCATCTCGCCCGCAGGGGCGGGGCGCGAGTCCAGATTCACCAGTGCCTGCTCCACCGCTTCATTGACATAGGTGGTGATCTGCTCATCGCTGAAGTAAGCCAGACCAAAACGGCCACCGCCGCCGGACGAACCCACTTCACGGCGGCCATTTTGCTCCGCGATCACGGTGACCGACAGACGCACCAGCGGGCGCACGTCCGCAGCCAGTGTGCCGTCGGCACGCGCGACCATGACCACGTCGTATTCGCTGGCCAGCCCTGCCATCACCTGCACGATGCGAGGGTCCTTGGCGCGTGCCAGCTTTTCCACCTTGCCGAGCAGCTCCACCTTTTCGGTGCTGTTCATGCTGGCAATGGGGTCCACGCCGGGGTAGAGGCTGCGCGAAGGCGCAATCGTGGACTTGGGAATCTTGACCTTGCGCTGCTGCTGGCTGCCAGAGATGGCGCGCACGGCGCGGGCAGCGTCGAGCAGCGAAGCTTCGGAGATATCGTCGGAATACGCGAAAGCGGTTTTTTCACCGCTGACCGCGCGCACACCCACGCCCTGGTCGATGGAGAACGAACCTGTCTTGACAATACCTTCTTCCAGACTCCAGCCCTCAGCGCGGGTGTACTGGAAATACAGGTCGGCATCATCGACCTGGTGTGCACGGATTTCGGCCAGCGCACGGGACAGATGGGATTCATCCAGGCCAAAAGGCTCTAGCAGCAGTTGCCGGGCCGTGGCCAGGCGCTCGATGGTGGGTTCACGAGAGATCATGGCAAGCATTTTAGGCAGGCCGCCATGACCTCACCACGCACCGGCTTGAGTCAGGCCGCTTTTCAGGCTGTGGTGCTCTGGTCGTCCAGCTCGGCATCGGCTGCATTTTTCATCACGGAAGCAATGCCGTTGTCGCGCGCGGCCGTGGATGTGTACATCTCGCTTTGACCAATCACCTGTCCATTGGAAGCCTTGAGGGTGAAATACGGAGAGCCATCCTTGGCGCTGAGCTTGTCAAAACGCGTTTCCTGCACGCCGTTCTTGCGCACTGACTCTATGCCATTGAGGGCGCTGGCCTTGGCTTCATACAGCTCACTGCTGAGAATGGACTGGCCATTGGTGGCATGCAGATTGAAAAAGAATTTGTCGTTTTTCGACTTCTTGAGCACGTACTTGGCCGCCATGGCTGGATCCCCTTCTGGTTGGTTGCACGGACCTCTCACCATGAGAGACCCTGCCTGGGGTTATAGCCACTGCCCCGAAGTCCTGCCAGCCCGGTACTGTGCGAATGACCAAGTTTTACAAAGTGTGCTTGGGCTCTGCCATGGCCAGCCGCTGGTAGCGCGCGATGGACATCAGCACGCCCAGTGCCAGGCCCAGTGTGACCATGGCTGTGCCGCCATAGCTGATAAAGGGCAGAGGCACGCCCACCACAGGCAGGATGCCGCTGACCATACCCATGTTCACAAAGGCGTAGGTGAAGAAAATCATGGCCACGGCCCCGGCCATCAGACGGCCAAACAGGGACTGCGCCTTGGCGGCAATGGCCAGGCCGCGCCAGACCAGCAGCAAAAAGCCCAGAATCAGCATCAGATTGCCCAGCAGGCCGAACTCTTCGGAATACGCGGCAAAAATGAAGTCGGTGGTGCGTTCGGGAATGAACTCCAGGTGGGTCTGCGTGCCCGCCATAAAGCCCTTGCCCCAGATGCCGCCAGAGCCAATGGCAATCATGCCCTGAATGATGTGAAAGCCCTTGCCCAGCGGATCGCGCATGGGGTCGAGCAAGGTACACACCCGGGTGCGCTGGTAGTCGTGCAGAAAGTACCAGCTCATGCCGTCCTGACACAGCCAGGGCTCGTTCCAGATCAGCCAGGTAATGCCAACCGCTGCCAGCACCGCCGGCGGCACGACCAGCTTCCAGGGCAGACCTGCAAAAAAGATCACCGCCAGACCCGCTGCCAGCACCAGCAGCGAAGTACCCAGGTCGGGCTGCTTGAGGATGAGCGCCACAGGCAGCGCCAACAGGGCAAAGGCAATCACAAAGTCCAGGGCATGCAGCACGCTTTCGCGCCGATGGAACCACCAGGCCAGCATCAGCGGGGCCGCAATCTTCATGATTTCCGAAGGCTGAATCACCACGCCCACATTCACCCAGCGTGTCGCGCCTTTTTTGGTGATGCCAAACAGCAGCACGGCCAGCAGCAGCAGCACGCCGACGGTGTACAGCGGCACCGCCACCATCATCAGCCGCTGCGGGGGAATCTGCGCCACCACAAACAGGATGCCTGCGGCCAGCAGCATGTTGCGCGCGTGATCGACAAAGCGCGTGCCATGGTCGTATCCTGCGGAATACATGGCCAGCAGCCCTATGCCCGCCAGCCACGCGATGCACAGCAGCAAAAGCGGATCAAAGCCGCGGAACATCGGCAAGATACGTTGAAGAATATGGGGCTTATCGAATTCAGCGGACATAGCGTGCGATTATCTGCGCAGTGTCTGTGCCTGCGCCCAGCTACTTTTGTCTCCCCCTTCATTTTGTGAGGACCACCGCCACCATGCCCACCACCCATTTGCTGTACCTGCACGGATTTCGTTCCTCGCCCCAGTCGAACAAGGCGCGCACCATGGCGCAGTACGTACAGCAGCACCACCCCGAGGTGACATGGCTGTGCCCGCAGCTGCCGCCCTCGCCCAAGGAAGCCATGGACATGGTGATGGAAGCCGTCAAGGACTGGCCCAGCGAATCCATGGCTGTGATTGGCTCCTCGCTCGGCGGCTACTACGCCACCTGGGTGGCGCACCACAAGCACTGCAAGCTGGTGGTGCTCAACCCGTCCGTCTACCCGGACCGCACGCTGGAGCGCTACATTGGCGAGCAGACCAGCTGGCACAACCCCGACGAGGCCTTCTTCTTCAAGCCCGAATACATCCAGGAGCTGCGCGACATGGCACTGCACACGCAGGCCGCGCCGGGCGAGCAGCTGGGCATTTTTGCCAAGGGCGATGAAGTGCTGGACTGGCGCGAAATGGTGGCGCGCTACCCGCAGGCCAAGCAGATCATTCTGAAAGGGGGCGATCACGCCATCAGCGAATTTGACAGCCAGATGTCGCACGTGCTGGACTTTCTGGATCTGGCCTGAATCAAAAACATGAGCTGCCAGCGCTTGATAGGCAATGGTTTTACATATAAAACATATGGAAACCAAGGCATAACCAGCGCTGGCAGCTCCTTTTTCAAAAGCACACATTTCACACTGCATTTTTCGAGGCGTGCAGCGCTCGGGGGAAATCTGCAGCGTGGGACAATCACCGCCCTATGCACGCATTGTTTGAAGATGCCGGTAAGTTTTTGGCCGGCCGTATCCTGTCTGAGGCCGATGCCTCCTCCCAAGTCGAGCTGGCCTCTGGCAAGCGCGTCAAGGTCAAGGCCGCCCACATCCTGCTCAAGTTTGAAAAGCCCGAGCCTGCCGTCCTGATGACCGAAGCCGAGGCCATTGCCTCCACCATCGAGCTGGACCTGGCCTGGGAATTTGCCCCCGAAGAAGAATTTGGCTTTGCCGATCTGGCGCGCGACTACTTCTCGGACAGCGCCCCCAACACCCAGCAGATCGGCATGCTGTTTGCGCTGTATGGCGCACCCCACTATTTCCGCCGCGCTGGCAAGGGCCGTTTCCGCAAAGCGCCCGCTGAAATCCTGCAGCAGGCACTGGCCGCCATTGAAAAGAAAAAGCAGATCCAGGCACAGATTGATGGCTGGGCCCAGGAACTGGCCGCTGGCACTTGCCCCCAGCCTATTCGCGAGCAGCTGTACAAGATTCTGTTCAAGCCCGACAAGAACGCGCCCGAGTACAAGGCCGTAGTCGAAGCCAGCCGCAGCGCACAAAAAGCACCACTGGAGCTGCTGCAGGCCGCAGGTGCCATCGACTCGGCCTACCAGTTCCACTGGAAGCGCTTCCTGTTCGAGAACTTCCCCAAGGGCACACGCTTCCCCGAACTGACAGCCCCCCAGCCTCCCGAAGACCTGCCGGTGGCGAATGTGCAGGCCTACTCCATCGACGACTCCATGACCACGGAAATCGACGATGCACTGTCCGTGCAGGGCCTGGGCACCGGCACCGTGACGCTGGGCATTCACATTGCCGCGCCCGGTCTGGCGATTGAACCTGGCTCGGATCTGGACAAGCTGGGGCGCAACCGCCTGTCCACGGTCTACATGCCCGGCTACAAGATCACCATGCTGCCCGACGAAGTCGTGCAGATCTACACACTGGACGAAGGCCGCGCCAACCCCGCTGTGTCGCTGTATGTGACCTATGACGAGGCAACGCTGGAAGTCAAGGACAAAGTCACCAAGCTCGAGCGTGTGCCTGTGGTGGTGAACTTCCGCCACGACAAGCTGGACCACATCGTGACCGAAGAATGGCTGGCCGACCCCACGCTGGAAGTGGAAGGCACGCCGGCCAATCTGGCCGAGCGCCGCCAGGAGCTGATGTTCCTGCACCGCCTGGCCAAGCACCTGAAGAAGGGCCGCGAGGAAGTGCGCGGCAAGCCAGAGAACTTCTCGCGCCCCGACTACACCTTCCGCCTGGAAGGCAATGACGGCGAAGAGCCCAATGGCAGCGAGACAGTGAGCATCTCCGTACGCAAGCGCGGCGCGCCGCTGGACCTGATCGTGGCCGAGGCCGCCATCGTGGCCAACAGCACCTGGGGTGGCTGGCTGGCCGAGCTGGGCGTGCCCGGCATCTACCGCAGCCAGGCCAGCATGGCCCCGGGCGTGAAAGTGCGCATGTCGACCAAGGCACTGCCCCACGCAGGCATTGGCGTCAAGAGCTACTCCTGGGCCACTTCGCCGCTGCGCCGCTATGTGGACCTGGTCAACCAGTGGCAGATCATTGCCTGCGCACGCCATGGCGCCACCGCCGCGCTGGCAGCCCCCTTCAAGCCCAAGGATGCCGAGCTGTTCGGCATCATCAGCAGCTTTGACTGCGCCTACAGCGCCTACAACGGTTACCAGCAGAGCATGGAACGCTTCTGGACGCTGAAGTACGTGGAGCAAAACGGCATCACCGAGCTGGACTGCGCCGTCATCAAGGACAACGGCCCCAACGGCATTCTGGTGCGTGCAGACACGCTGCCGCTGGTCATCAGCATCATCGGTGCGCAAGACCTGCCCCGTGGTGCCCGCGTGCGTGTGAAGCTGGGCGCGATTGACGAAATCACGCTGGATATTCACGGCACCGTGATCGAACGGCTGGACGATCCGCTGGACTCCAGCGATGATGCACCCCTTGATGACGCTGCCGAGGATGAAGACGATGTGGCTGCAGGCCCCATTGCCATCGCGGTGGACGTCAATGAAGCCGACAGCACCAGCGCCGATACTCCTGCACCGTGAAGCTCTTTTCCGCGTTCCGCTCCATGTCTACCCTCAGCATTGCGCTGGGGGTGTCCGTTGCCATCCATGCCGCCTTGCTGACCGTGCGCTTTGTCGCGCCCGAGCAGTTCAACCGTGTCTTTCAGGACACGCCGCTGGAGGTCATCCTGGTCAATGCGCACACGCAGGAGCGACCGGAAAAAGCCCAGGCCATTGCCCAGGCGGCACTGGCCGGTGGCGGTGATGCGGCCCAGGGTCGCGCCACCAGCCCGCTGCCCTACTCGGCACTGACTGCCATTGGCGACGATTTCGAAGAGCGCCAGAAAAAACTGGATGCACTGCAGGAGCAGCAGACCGTGCTGCTGACCCAGCTGCGCAAACAGCTGGCTGCCCTGCCGGAGTTTGACCCACGCGAAGTGTCGCGCCAGCAGGACCAGGAGCAGCAGGAGCAAAAGCGCAAGCAGCTCGTCAAGCTGCTGGCCGAAATTGAAAAGCGCATCAACGAAGAAAACGCACGCCCCAAGAAACGCTACATCAGCCCTGCCACGCGCGAGGAGGTGTATGCCGTCTACTACGACGCACTGCGCCGCAAGGTAGAAGACAAGGGCACGGAGAACTTTCCCGAGCACCAGGGCAGAAAGCTCTATGGCGAGCTGGTCATGGTGCTGACCGTGAACCATGATGGTCATGTGCTGGACACCGAAATCGTGCAAGGTTCCGGCAATCCACAGCTGGATCAGCGCGCCCAGGCCATTGCACGGGCAGCCAGTCCTTTCGGCCACTTTGGCCCCGCCATGCGTGCCAAGGCCGACCAGATTGCCGTGGTGTCACGCTTTAAGTTCACCCGCGACCAGACCCTGGAAACCAATGTGCGTTAACGCCTGAGGCCCTCTTCGCCATGCAAACCACGCTCGACATGTACTGCGTCATGGGCAACCCCGTGGCCCACAGCCGCTCTCCCTGGATCCACGCACGCTTTGCGCAGCTGACACAGCAGGCACTGGACTACCGCCGCCGCCTGGTGCCGCTGCAGGGCTTTGCCGAAGATCTGCAGCAGCTCATTGCCGAAGGCGGCAAGGGCTGCAATGTGACCGTCCCCTTCAAGCTGGAAGCCGCGCAGGCCGCGCACTCGCAAAGCCCGCGCGTAGCACTGGCTGGTGCGGCCAACACCCTGGTCATTGACGGCGATGGCCGCATCCATGCTGACAACACCGATGGCCTGGGCTTGGTGGCCGACATCACCCGCAATGCGGGCGTTGCCATCACCGGCAAGGATGTGCTCTTGATTGGCGCTGGCGGTGCTGCTGCTGGCGTGCTCGGCCCCCTGCTGGAGCAGCAGCCCCGCAGCATCACCATCTGCAACCGTACCTTTGCCAAGGCGCAGACGCTGGTAGAGCAGCATGCACCACTGGCTGCCCAACAAAAAGTAGAGCTGCTAGCGCAGGAACTGCAAGCCCTGGAGGGCGATTTCGACATCGTCATCAACGCCACGGCAGCCAGCCTGCAAGGCGCTGGTACTCCCGTGACAGCGCGCGTGCTGCGGCCCGGCTGCCTGGCCTACGACATGATGTATGGCGCAGCCGCTGCCCCCTTTCTGGCATGGGCGCAGGCACATGGTGCAACAGGCCGTGATGGTCTGGGCATGCTGGTAGAGCAGGCGGCCGAATCCTTTGCCCTGTGGCGCGGTGTGCGTCCTTCCTCTCAGCAAGTACTGGAAGAACTGCGCGAAGTCATCGCGCAAGAAACCAAGGCATGCACGCGCTGACCCGCTGGCTGCTGCTGGTGCTTGCCGCCTTCCTGGCGCTGCAGCTGTTCTTTGTGCTGCGCATTGCGCTGGCCGCATGGTGGGACCCGCAATCCACCGCCTTTCAGCGCTCGGAAGCCTGGCGCATCTGGCACCAGAGCGCGCAGCAGCGTCCCTGGAAACAGCAATGGGTGGATTACGAGCACATCTCCAGCCACCTCAAACGCGCCGTGCTGACGGCCGAGGACGACGGTTTTGTGGAGCACACCGGCGTGCAATGGGAGGCGATTGAAAAAGCCTGGGAACGCAACCAGAAGGCACTTGCTCAGGCCCAGACCAGCGCCAAGCCTGCCAAGATTTATGGAGGCTCAACCATCACCCAGCAGCTGGCCAAGAACCTGCTGCTCTCGGGTGAGCGCAGCTTTTTGCGCAAGGGACAGGAGCTGGTGCTGACCCATCTGCTGGAGCTGTTTCTGAGCAAGCAGCGCATTCTGGAGATTTACCTGAACAACGTGGAATGGGGCCAGGGCATTTTTGGTGCCGAAGCTGCTGCCCAGCACTACTTCCGCAAAAGCGCCTCCAAGCTCACCCCTTATGAGGCGGCTCGCCTGGCCGTGATGCTGCCCCGCCCCCGCTACTACGAGCAGCACCCTGGCTCACGCTATCTGCAGTCACGCAGCAGTGCCATCCAGCGCCGCATGGGTGCTACGCCTTTGCCCTGAGTGGTACATGCGTATGATGGGCAGCAAGAGGCTCAGACTTTCTGATTACAAGGAAAATCAGCCTCTAAGGATTACCAGATAAGCGCTAGCAGCTATCAAAATATTTCTCATGCGAATTCTTGGCATTGACCCTGGCCTGCAAACCACCGGCTTTGGCGTGATTGAGCGCGAAGGCCAACATCTGCGTTATGTGGCCAGCGGCACCATACGCACCACGCGCACCGAAGGGGTAGAGCTGGGCAATCTGCCTGCGCGCCTGAAGATTCTGTACGAGGGCATCAGCGAGATAGTAGAGCGCTACCAGCCTGAGGTGGCCGCTATCGAAATTGTGTTTGTCAACGTCAATCCCCAGTCCACCCTGCTGCTGGGTCAGGCCCGTGGCGCTGCGCTCACCGCACTGGTCACCAATGATCTGCCCGTGGCCGAATACACAGCGCTGCAGATGAAAAAAGCCATCACCGGCCATGGCCGTGCGGCCAAAGGGCAGATTCAGGAAATGGTCAAACGCATGCTGAACCTGCCCGGCCTGCCCGGCACCGACGCGGCCGATGCACTGGGTCTGGCCATCACCCATGCCCACGCCGGCGCCATGCTGGACAAGCTGGGGCAGGAATCTGACCTGCGCCGCAGGCAGCACGCCATGCTCAAAGCCGGGCGCGCATACTGAGTCTGTCCGGGGCAAACGCCCGCGCAGTGCTGGCGTGGTGCGGGTGCAGTGCTATCAGTCTTGCGGCGTCAGCGGCACGTACAAGGCACCGCCGTTGCGCTGAAACTCCACTGCCTTCTGCTGCATGCCCTGCTGGGCAAACTCACGCACCTCCTGCGTGATCTTCATGGAGCAGAACTTGGGCCCGCACATGCTGCAAAAGTGCGCCACCTTGGCGCTGTCCTTGGGCAGGGTTTCGTCATGGAAGGCACGTGCCGTGTCGGGGTCCAGCCCCAGGTTGAACTGATCTTGCCAGCGGAAGTCAAAGCGCGCCTGGCTCAGCGCATCATCGCGTGCGCGCGCACCGGGGTGGCCCTTGGCCACATCGGCCGCGTGGGCCGCAATCTTGTAGGCGATGATGCCCTGCTTGACGTCCTCGCGGTCCGGCAGGCCCAGGTGCTCCTTGGGCGTGACATAGCACAGCATGGCCGTGCCAAACCAGCCGATCATGGCCGCGCCAATGGCGCTGGCAATGTGGTCATAGCTGGGGGCAATGTCGATGGTCAGCGGGCCCAGGGTGTAGAACGGCGCCTCGTGGCAGTGCTTGAGCTGCTCGGTCATGTTCGCCTGGATCATGTGCAGGGGCACGTGACCGGGGCCTTCGATCATGGTCTGCACATCGTGCTTCCAGGCCACTTGGGTCAGCTCACCCAGCGTGCGCAATTCGGCAAACTGGGCCTCATCGTTAGCATCCGAGGCACAGCCGGGGCGCAGACCGTCCCCCAGGCTGAAGGACACGTCGTACTGCTTCATGATGTCGCAGATGTCTTCGAAGTGCTCGTACAGGAAGCTTTCACGGTGGTGGGCCATACACCACTTGGCCATGATGGAGCCGCCACGCGAGACGATGCCGGTGCGGCGCTGGGCCGTCAGGTGGATATAGGCCAGCCGCACGCCGGCGTGAATGGTGAAGTAGTCCACACCCTGCTCGGCCTGTTCAATCAGCGTGTCGCGGAAGATCTCCCAGGTCAGGTCCTCGGCAATGCCGCCGACCTTCTCCAGCGCCTGGTAGATGGGCACGGTGCCAATCGGCACGGGGCTGTTGCGCACGATCCAGTCGCGCGTGGTGTGAATGGCTTTGCCGGTGGACAGATCCATCACGCTGTCCGCGCCCCAGCGGATGGCCCAGACCAGCTTTTCAACCTCTTCCTCGATGCTGGATGTGACGGCCGAGTTGCCAATGTTGGCATTGATTTTCACCTTGAAGTTGCGCCCAATCGCCATGGGCTCCACCTCGGGGTGGTTGATGTTGGCCGGGATGATGGCGCGCCCGCGTGCCACTTCGTCGCGCACGAACTCGGGGGTGATGATCTTGGGAATGCTGGCCCCCATAGGGTTGCCTGCCAGACGCTGCTCACGCGCCGCATCCTGCTGGTACTGCGCCATCCACTCGCGGCGGCCATTTTCGCGCAGGGCCACGTATTCCATCTCGGGGGTGATGATGCCGCGCTTGGCATAGTGCATCTGCGTGACATTGCCCCCCGCTTTGGCACGCAGGGGCTGGCGCTGCAGAGCACTGGCCTCCTGGCGCAGTTGTGCCAGGCGCTCGCCCTCTTCGCCTTTCTGGCCGTCATCCAGCGCCTGGCGCACACGCCCGGCATAACTTTCGGTGTCGTTGCGCTGGGCAATCCATGCCCCGCGCACGCTGGCCAGCCCCTGGCGCACATCAATCGTGGCGGCCGGGTCGGTATACGGGCCTGACGTGTCATACACGCTGACCACTTCACCGTTTGTCAGCGCAATATCACGTACCGGCACACGCAGATCAGATCGGCTGCCGGTCAGGTAACTTTTGCTGGAGGCGGGGAAGGCTTCGCGCGTACGGGCGAGCAACTGGGCAAACTTGTCGGGGGCATTCATGGCGGGCACTCCTGTCGGTATGGGATGAAATGCTCCGCAATCGGCCTCACGCAGAGCCACGCGCACGACCACCCACAACGGTGCACGCGCACGTATCCCTACATTTCAGCTGCAGCTCTTCTTTCGCTGGTACTAACCAGATCAAGTTCGCGGTTCCGGCGGTCAGGTCCGCCATCTCAGCACGCCATTACGTGCACCCCGGAGCAGGCGTGAGTATAGGCGGCAATCCCGGGTAGCACCCAGCAAAAAGGCTCGGGGTTACCGAGCCTTTCCTGTCCACCATTGGTAGCTACGCCTGGATGCGCGTCCCGCTTACCACAGCACTGACTTGCTGCGTAATCAGGCAGCGCGCGGCCAGTTCAGTATGAAAAAGCACGCCAGCCCAAGCAGTTGCTGCACAGAGCGCTATCTTTTCACCAAGCCAGTGCCGTCTGTGCAAAGCCAGCGGGGGCTTTGCGTTCGTTGTCAAACGTCACTATTTCCCAGTTCTCGGCATCTGCCAGCACGGCACGGATCAGCTGATTGTTCATGCCGTGACCGGAACGGAAGGCTCTGTAAGCCCCCAGAATCGGATGACCAATCACGTACAGGTCACCGATGGCATCCAGAATCTTGTGTTTCACAAACTCGTCGTCATAGCGCAGACCGTCACTGTTGAGCACCTTGTAGTCATCCATGACGATGGCATTGTCCAGGCCGCCACCCAGCGCCAGTCCATTGGTGCGCAACATTTCCACATCCTTGGTGAAACCAAAGGTGCGGGCACGCGCAATGTCGCGCATGTAGTTACCCTCGCCCATGTCGAATTCGAACGACTGCCCGGTGGAGTCCACGGCGGGGTGCGAGAAGTCGATATCAAACTTGAGCTTGAAGCCGTGGTAGGGCTCAAAACGTGCCCACTTGAGCTGTTTGCCCTCGCCTTCGCGCACTTCAACCGGGCGCTTGATGCGGATGAACTTCTTGGGGGCCTTCTGCAGCTCAATGCCTGCACTTTGCAGCAGGAAGACAAAGGACGAAGAGGAACCATCCAGAATGGGCACTTCTTCAGCCGTAATGTCGACGTAGAGGTTGTCAATGCCCAGACCGCACAAGGCTGACATCAGATGCTCGATGGTGTGTACCTTGGCATTGCCCACGCCAATGGTGGAGGCCATGCGTGTATCCACGATGGCATGGGCGGTGATGGGCATATCGACAGGCTCAGGCAAGTCCACCCGACGGAACACAATGCCCGTATCAGGCTGAGCGGGGCGCAGCGTCATTTCGACCCGCTGGCCACTGTGCAGCCCCATGCCGACGGCACGGGTGATAGTTTTGATGGTACGTTGCTGGAGCATGGATTGATTTTACCGGCTGCCTGCTGTTTTCAAGGGATGAAAGGGTTTGGATATATCTATAACGGCGATTGGCTGCGCACGTTGACCCAGCAGATGCCTCAACCTGTGATACATAAAAAAAACCGAGCCATGCGGGCTCGGTTCTTGGGGTCCATGCGGGACGCGAATCAGTCGGCTTGCTTGCGCAGGAATGCAGGAATTTCCAGATCATCCATGCCACCCGAAGCCAGTGCGTCCACACGTGCTGCAGCCTGTGTACGGTTGGTACGCCAGACGCTGGGCACGCTCACATCGCCATAGCTACCACCTGCCGTGGTGCTTGCTGCACCCATGGTCGTTGCGGCACCCATGGTTGCACCACCCATGGCAGCAACAGGTGCGCCACCGTAGGCAAAGTCACCGTCAGTACCGGTACGCAGACCACCTTGGACCACCGACATGGTCTGGCGACGTGCTGCAGGACGCGACAGACCGGTTGCAACCACGGTCACGCGGATATCGTCGCCCAGCGAGTCATCATAGGCAGCGCCGTAGATCACGTGTGCTTCTGGCGAAGCGTAGGCGTTGATGGTGGACATGGCCAGGCGGGACTCTGCCAGCTTCAGGCTACCGCGTGCAGCAGTCACCAGCACCAGCACACCCTTGGCGCCGGACAGGTCAATGCCTTCCAGCAGCGGGCAGGCCACCGCCTGTTCAGCCGCCAGACGTGCGCGGTCAGGACCGGAGGCGCGGGCTGTACCCATCATGGCCTTGCCTGGCTCACCCATCACGGTGCGTACGTCTTCAAAGTCGACGTTCACATGGCCGTATTCGTTGATGATTTCAGCAATACCGCCCACGGCGTTCTTGAGCACGTCGTTGGCATGTGCGAAAGCTTCTTCCTGGGTGATGTCATCGCCCAGCACTTCCAGCAGCTTCTCGTTGAGCACCACGATCAGCGAGTCCACATTGGCTTCCAGCTCGGTCAGACCGCTGTCTGCATTGGACATGCGACGGCCACCTTCCCACTCGAAAGGCTTGGTCACCACGCCCACGGTCAGAATGCCCATATCCTTAGCTACGCGAGCAATCACGGGTGCAGCGCCAGTCCCCGTACCGCCGCCCATGCCGGCAGTGATGAACAGCATGTGGGCACCTTCGATGGCTGCGCGAATATCGTCCACTGCAGCTTCCGCAGCTTCACGGCCCTTGTCAGGCTTGCTGCCAGCACCCAGACCACTGTGCCCCAGCTGAATCGTGCGATGTGCGTTGCTGCGAATCAGCGCCTGCGCATCGGTGTTCGCGCTGATGAACTCAACGCCCTGCACATTGCTGGCAATCATGTGCTCGACAGCGTTACCGCCGCCGCCGCCGACACCGATCACCTTGATCTGCGTACCCTGATTGAATGTTTCGGCTTCGATCATGTCGATGGTCATGTTGGTGCTCCTGGAAATTTTTGAAATGGACTCGCTATAGCTAAATGGTGGGTTTCTCTCTGACTTCGGTATCGGAAATCTGTGGGAGGCCCCGTGATGCGCATACGTCTAGAGCACATAGTTAGAAGTTTCCCACAATGAAGTCTTTAAATCGACCAAAAGCGGTCTTCACAGACCCACTCTTTTGAGCCACCTTGAACCCGCGCAATCTTGCCTGTCGCGCTTCTTCCAGCAAGCCCATGACGGTGGCAGAGCGAGGCTGCGCCACCATATCGGCCAATGCACTGGAATACTTTGGGATGCCACGGCGCACAGGCTTGAGGAAGATGTCTTCACCCAGCTCGACCATGCCCGGCATCACTGCACTGCCGCCCGTAAGAACGATGCCGGAGGACAGCACCTCTTCATAGCCAGATTCACGGATGACTTGCTGTACCAGAGAGAAAATTTCTTCCACACGTGGCTCGATCACGCCTGCCAGCGCCTGCTTGCTGATCATGCGAGGGCCACGATCGCCCAGACCCGGCACTTCCACCTGGCTGTCTGGGTCTGCCAGCATCTGCTTGGCATAACCGCTTTCGACCTTGATGTCTTCGGCATCCTTGGTAGGCGTGCGCAGGGCCATGGCGATGTCGCTGGTGATCAGGTCACCCGCAATCGGAATCACGGCCGTGTGGCGAATTGCACCTCCGGTGAAGATGGCCACGTCGGTCGTACCCGCACCGATGTCCACGAGCGCCACGCCCAGATCACGCTCATCATCCGTCAGCACAGCCTGGCTGGCAGCCAGCGGATTGAGCAGTAGCTGCTCTACCTCCAGGCCGCAGCGGCGCACGCACTTGATGATGTTTTCAGCCGCGCTCTGCGCACCGGTGACGATGTGCACCTTGGCCTCCAGACGGATGCCGCTCATGCCCACCGGCTCTTTGACATCCTGGCCGTCAATCACAAACTCCTGAGGCTCCACCAGCAGCAGACGCTGGTCGGACGAGATACTCACCGCCTTGGCGGTTTCGATCACGCGTGCCACGTCGGTCGGCGTGACTTCCTTGTCCTTGATCGCCACCATGCCGCTCTGGTTCAGACCACGAATGTGGCTGCCCGTGATGCCGGTGTAGACGCGCTGGATCTTGCAGTCGGCCATCAGCTCGGCTTCTTTCAGCGCCTGCTGGATGCTCTGCACGGTGGCTTCAATGTTCACCACTACGCCGCGCTTGAGGCCATTGCTTGGGGCGACGCCAAGACCTGCCAGCTTGAGCTCGCCGCTGGGCGCGACTTCGGCGACCACAGCCATGACCTTGGCGGTGCCAATGTCCAAACCGACGACGACGTCTTTGTACTCTCTTGCCATATCAGTGTCTGCCCTCAGAAGGTCGAATCTTTTTACTGTCTTGTTGTTGCTTTGCTGCCTGGCGCTTGGCCATTTCCAGCGCTTTCTCACGCGATACCGTGCTCACTCCGCGCAGTCGCAGGGCATAGCCGTCCGGGTAACGCAAATCCGCATATTCCAGTGCTTCTGCCGTCCGCTGGTACTGCTGGGTAATCTGGGGCAGCGTGCGCACAAAGCGCTGCATGCGCTGCAGCACCTGCTGCTCACTACCGCCGCCCAGTTCGATGTCTGCACCGTTCTCCAGCTTCACCTGCCAGCTGCCGCCATCGCGCAAGGTCAGGGCATCAATGGGTGTGTCCAGCGCCGTGAACACGGGCTCCAGTGCGTAGTACATGCGCAGCACCTCGGCAGCGGAGTCCGGAGGACCGGAAAGGCGAGGCAAGCCTTCACGCTCCACCTCGCCCACATTGGCCTCAAAAATTTCTCCCATGGTGTTGACCATGGCGGTGCCGGTATCCGGCCCCCAGTACGCCTGGGGTTCATGCTCCAGCAGGAGCACGCGCAAACTATTCGGGTACTCCCGCCGCACTTCGGCTTGCCGCACCCAAGGCACCTGCTCAAACACTTCGCGCGCTTTTTGCAGGTCAATCGTGAAGAAGTTGCCTGTGAGGTGAGGTGCCACATTGGCACGCAGTGTCACTGCGTTGTTATGCACCAGCTCTCCCTCGACCACGATGCGTGCAATCGAGAACGCAGGATGGCGCACCACCCACCAGCTCGCCAATGCCAGCACGAGGACGGCAAAGCCCGTGAACATGACGGTGGCCGTCACATTCATCAGCTTGACATCCAGAGGTGCTGACATGGAGTAGCTCATCAGGCTTTGCACTCCTCGGTTGCAGCGCTGTCCAGCGAGGCAGTGGCCAGGATGGACAGGCACAGTTGTTCATAGCTCATACCCTGAGCACGCGCAGCCATAGGCACCAGCGAGTGGCTGGTCATGCCGGGAGAGGTATTGATTTCCAGCAGGAAGGGCTGGCGGTCACTGCTGCGAATCATCACGTCCGCACGTCCCCAGCCACGGCAGCCCAGGGTCCGGAAAGCGCGCTCCACGATCTGCTGAATGCGTGTCTCTTCCTCAGCAGGCAGTCCGCTGGGGCAGTGATACTGCGTAACGTCAGTGAAATACTTGTTCTGGTAGTCATAGTTGCCGTCTGGTGCCTCGATGCGAATCACAGGCAGCGCGCGGGCACTGGCACCCTCGCCCAGAACGGCACAGGTAGTTTCTTCACCGGCAATGAACTGCTCGCACAGCACTTCTTCGTCGTACTGTGCAGCCAGGGCATAGGCCTGGGCACACTGGCTGGCATCCGTCACCTTGGTCAGCCCCATGCTGGAGCCATCGCGTGCAGGCTTGACAATCATGGGGGCCCCCAGCTCGGCAAATGCAGCTTCCGTCTGTGCAGCGCTGGCCACCATGCGCCAGTCTGGCGTAGGCAGGTTCTCGCTGCGCCAGATGCGCTTGGTCATGATCTTGTCCATGGCAATGCTCGAAGCCATCACACCGGAACCTGTATAGGAAATGCCCAGCAGCTCCAGCGCTCCCTGCACCGTGCCATCCTCACCAAAACGACCGTGCAGGGCGATAAAGCAGCGGTCCACACCATCTGTCTTGAGTGCCCCGAGGTCACGCTCTGCGGGGTCAAAAGCGTAGGCATCTACGCCCTGCGACAGCAAGGCTGCCAACACACCTTGTCCGGACATCAGAGAGACCTCTCGCTCAGATGAACGACCTCCCATCAGCACCGCAACCTTGCCCAGGGCTTTTACATCAATACTTTTCATATTATTGCTCATAACGCAGATCCTCCCTGCGTTATTTGCTCTTTTTTCTCTAGCAAACTAACCAGCTGCGCTGGCACTGCGCCAATCGACCCTGCCCCCATGCACAGCACCACATCGCCGGGCTGCGCATTGTCTGCAATCATCTGCGGCAACTCTTCAATTTTCTCAACAAAAATGGGCTCTACACGGCCTGCCACACGCACGGCACGCGCGAGCGCACGACCGTCTGCAGCCACTACGGGCTCTTCGCCAGCGGCATAGACTTCGTTGAGCAAGACAGCATCGGCCTGCCCCAGCACTTTCACAAAGTCTTCAAAGCAGTCGCGGGTGCGGGTGTAGCGGTGGGGCTGGAAGGCCAGCACCAGGCGGCGGCCAGGGAAGGCGCCACGCGCTGCAGCCAGCGTCGCCGCCATTTCCACGGGGTGATGGCCATAGTCGTCAATCACCGTGAAGTTGCCGCCCTGCTTGCAGGGCAGATCGCCATAGCGCTGGAAACGGCGGCCCACCCCCTTGAAGCCTTCCAGCGCACGCAACAAGGCGTCATCAGGAACCTCCAGTTCCATGGCCACCGCCACGGCAGCCAGCGCATTGAGCACGTTGTGCTCGCCAGCCAGACTCAGGGTGACGTCCAGCGCTGGATAGGTGTGGCCGTTCTGGCGCAGCACGGTAAAGCGCATCTGGCCATGCTCGGCACGCACGTTGATGGCACGCACCTGCACGTCTTCTGCGAAGCCGTAGGTAGTTACGGGACGTGCCAGCTGCGGCAGGATCTCGCGCACCGCAGGGCTTTCCGCACAGACGATGGCACGGCCATAGAAAGGCATGCGGTGCAGGAAATCCACAAAGGCCTGCTTGAGCTTGCCAAAGTCATGGCCGTAGGTTTCCATGTGGTCAGCATCGATGTTCGTGACCACGGCCATGATGGGCAGCAGGTTCAGAAACGAGGCATCGGACTCATCCGCTTCCACCACGATGTAGTCGCCATGGCCCAGCTTGGCGTTGGCTCCGGCGCTGTTGAGCTTGCCGCCAATCACAAAAGTGGGGTCCAGGCCGCCTTCCGCCAGCACGCTGGTGACCAGGCTGGTGGTGGTGGTCTTACCGTGAGCGCCCGCAATGGCAATGCCTTGCTTGAAGCGCATCAGCTCAGCCAGCATCAGGGCGCGCGGCACCACAGGAATCTTGCGCGCACGCGCTTCGATCACTTCGGGGTTGTCGGCTTTGACGGCGGTGGAAGTCACCACCACATCGACCCCCTGCACATGGGCCGCATCGTGGCCCACAAAGGTCTTGATCCCCAGCGATTGCAAACGCTGCAGCGTGGCACTGTGCGCCAGGTCAGAGCCAGAGACGCAATAGCCGAGGTTGTGCAACACCTCGGCAATACCACTCATTCCCGAGCCACCGAGACCCACAAAGTGGATGTTTTGAATGGCGTGTTTCATGCGGCGATCTCCTCGCACGCAGCAACCACGGCATGGGTTGCATCAATCTTCTGCATCGTTTTCGCTTTAAGGGCAGCATTCAAGAGTACGGAACGCTGCATATTCTGTAGCATTTCAGCCAATTTTGGTGCATTCAATGCATCTTGTTGTATTAACCATCCACCACCTGCATCGACCAGAAACTTCGCGTTGTGCGTCTGGTGGTCATCCACCGCATGGGGGAAAGGCACATAGATGGCAGCCGCGCCCACGGCAGCAATTTCCGTGACCGTGCTGGCACCTGCGCGGCAGATCACCAGATCGGCGTCGGCAAAGGCCTGAGCCATGTTGTCGATAAAAGGCAGCAGCTCTGCCTGCACACCAGCAGCCTCGTAGTTGGCACGCAGGGCATCGATCTGCTTGGCGCCACTTTGGTGCACCACCTGTGGGCGCTGTTCAGCCGGGATCAATGCCAGTGCCTGCGGCACGATGTCATTGAGCGCCTTGGCACCCAGACTGCCGCCCACCACCAGCACCTTGAGCGGGCCGCTGCGCCCGGCAAAACGCTGGGCAGGGTCTGGCTGGCGCAAAAAGTCTTCACGCAGCGGATTGCCCACCCACTGGCCTGTTTTCAGTGCCTTGGGAAAGGCGGTAAAGACACGGTCGGCAATGCCTGCCAGCACCTTGTTGGCAGCACCGGCCACGGAGTTCTGTTCGTGCAGCACCAGCTTCTTGCCAGTCAGCACGCCCATCATCCCGCCGGGAAAGGTGATGTAGCCCCCAAAGCCCACCAGCACATCAGGCTTGACCCGACGCACCACGGCCAGCGACTGCCAGAATGCCTTGAGCAAACGCAGCGGCAGCAGCGCCAGCGTGGTCAGCCCTTTGCCGCGCACGCCACCGAAATCAATGGTTTCCAGCGCAAAGCCATAGGTCGGCACCAGGCGCGCTTCCATGCTGTTGGGAGCGCCGAGCCAGTGCACACGCCAGCCTTGCTCACGCAATGCCTGAGCCACGGCCAGCCCCGGGAAGATGTGCCCTCCCGTGCCGCCGGCCATGATCAAAGCCACTTTTTCTTTCATATCCTTCTCATCCTCGGACTGAGGAGCTTGTTTTCGTAGTCAATCCGCAGCACCACGGCTACGGCGATCAAGTTCATCAAAATGGCCGAGCCACCAAAACTCATCAACGGCAGCGTCAGACCCTTGGTGGGCAAGGCGCCCAGGTTCACACCCATGTTGATGAAAGCCTGGAAGCCAAACCACAGCGCGACGCCCTGCGCGACCAGACCAGAGAACACACGGTCCAGCGCAATGGCTTCGCGGCCGATTTCGGTAATGCGACGGGTCAGCCACACAAAGGCAATGATCAGCAGCAAGATGCCGACAAAGCCGAACTCCTCACCGATCACGGACAGCAAAAAGTCAGTGTGCGCCTCTGGCAGCCAGTGCAGTTTTTCCACGCTGCGGCCCAGCCCCACGCCAAACATTTCGCCGCGACCAATCGCAATCAGCGCGTGCGAGAGCTGGTAGCCCTTGCCCAGCGCATGGTCGGCCGAGAACGGGTCCAGATACGCGAAGATTCGCTCACGCCGCCAGGGCGAGAGGGCAATCATGGTGACAAAAGCTGCGACCACCAGCGCTGCCATCAGAAAGAACATGCGTGCATTCACACCGCCGAGGAACAGAATGCCCATCGAGATCACTACGATCACGATGAAGGCGCCCATATCAGGCTCTGCCAGCAGCAGCACGCCCACCATCACCACGGCCACCGCCATGGGCCAGACAGCGCGGAAGAACCGCTCCTTCACGTCCATGCGGCGCACCATGTAGTTGGCGGCATAGATGAGTACGGCGAACTTGGCCAGTTCAGATGGCTGGAAGTTCATGACCCCCAGCGGCAGCCAGCGCCGCGCACCGTTGACGACCAGCCCCACCCCCGGCACCAGCACCAGCACCAGCAGAAACAGTGCCACCAGAAACATGGGAACAGCCAGCCGCTCCCATGTCTTCATGGAAATCTGAAACGCCATCAATGCCCCGACAAAGCCCACACCGAGCGCCATCGAATGGCGCAGCAGGAAGTGGTAGTGCTCAATCTTGCCGAAGCGCGGGTTGTCCGGCATGGCAATCGAGGCTGAATACACCATGACCAGCCCCCATGCCAGCAGACCGATGACCACCCAGATCAGCGCCTGGTCCAGCCCCAGTGCCGCAGGCGGCAGGGCACGCGTCTGCCGATACTCGGTTCCGCTCACGCGCACGGGCAGCACATCCACGGGCTTGTCTTCAGCCCCTTTCAGCCAGTGCGAAAAACGTGCGCGCAGGGCGGACCAGTCCTTCATAGGGGATAGCCCTCCAGCACTTGCCCAGCCTCATCCGCCAGATCCTTGACCGCGTCGATAAAGGCCTGTGCGCGATGCGCATAGTCACGGTACATGTCCATGCTGGCGCAGGCAGGGCTCATCAATACAGCTTCTCCGGCTTTGGCATGCTGGCTGGCCAGCTGCACGGCCTGCGCCATGTCCTGTGCATCCAGCAGCGGCACGCCCGTGCCCTGCAGGGCCTGGCGAATCAAGGGGGCATCGCGGCCAATCAGCACCACGGCGCGCACATAGCGCTCCACAGGGGCAGCCAGTGGCGCAAAGTCCTGGCCTTTGCCCAGACCACCCAGGATCAGCACCATACGACGGTCTGCTCCCAGGCCGGTGAGCGCAGCCACCGTCGCGCCCACGTTCGTGCCCTTGCTGTCGTCGAAATATTCCACGCCGTTGACCATGCCGATGGGCTCCACGCGGTGGGGCTCGCCCCGGTATTCACGCAGACCGTAGAGCATGGGGGCCAGCGCGGCTCCCGCCGCCTGCGCCAGAGCCAGTGCGGCCATGGCATTGGTAGCGTTGTGGCGACCACGAATGCGCAAAGCGTCTGCAGGCAGCAGGCGCTGGATGTGCAGTTCCTCCTCCGGATCACGCGCACGGCGGCCGGTGTTGTCTGCGTCCATGGCGCGCACCAGCCAGGGCATGCCTGCGACCATTTCAATGCCAAAGTCACCGGGGCGGCGTGGCATGTCATAGCCAAAGGTCACATGGGCACGCAGCTGGGGCTTTTGCAGTTTGACCTTGACCGGCGCAGGCAGCATGTCCATGACGATGCGGTCTTCGCGGTTGAGCACCATCAGCGCCGTTTCCCCGAAGATGCAGGCCTTGGCAGCAGCATAGGCCTGCATGCTGCCGTGCCAGTCGAGGTGGTCCTGCGTGACGTTGAGCACCACGGCGGCCGTGGGTTCAAAGCCCTGCACGCCATCGAGCTGGAAGCTCGACAGCTCCAGCACCCATGCCTGCGGCAAATCCTCAGCATCAATGCGAGCGCTCAGCGTATCGAGCAATGTGGGGCCGATATTACCGGCCACGCCCACGCGCATGCCAGCATGCTCGAGCAGCTTGCCGGTCAGCGAAGTCACCGTGGTCTTGCCGTTCGTGCCCGTTACCGCCAGCACCTTGGGTGCATAGCCATGGGCCTGCTGCAAACCTTGCAGCGCAGCGGCAAACAGATCCAGTTCGCCGCCCACGGGTAGCCCCATCGCACGCGCAGCATGTACAACCTCCGCGATGGACTCGGGAGTGAGGCCGGGCGAGCGATACACCGCCGTGAGGTTCTGCCCATCGACCAGTGCCGCCGTCAGCGCGCCGCCCACAAATCGCACGCTGGGCAATTCCTGCTGCAGCTTGGGCAGCTGGGGCGGTGCTTCGCGGGTGTCGGCCACCGTGACCTGCGCACCTGCACGCATACACCAGCGCGCCATGGCCATGCCAGAAGCACCCAGGCCCAGAATCAGCACACGCTGGCCCTGCAGATGCTGCGCCTGGCCTTGAGGCCATTGGGCGGGCACGGGCGGCAGCTCCACCACCTCCAGCGCCTCCTGCGGCTCGGGCTGCGTGACTTCGTTGTCTGCGGCGTCCGAGACACCGGGGTCGGCAAAAATCTGGGCCACAAAAGCGGCAGCGTCCTTGGCAGCGGTCAGCGTATCCAGCGAGGGAATCACGGTATCAGCCACCGATATCGCTTTTATTTCTGTAGCTTGCAGCGCTTGTTCATCAATTATTTCAGATGCTTTTCCATCTGAAACACTGATTTCTTCAGCGCTAGCAGCTATCAATTCTGCATTTTCCCCCGCAGCTGCAGCTTCTGGCTCTGTGACAGAAGGCTGCTGGTGCATGAAGTCTGGGTCTTGCATGGCTTACCTCAGCTTCAGGGTGGACAGGCCAATCAGGCACAGCAGCATGGTGATGATCCAGAAGCGGATCACGACCTGCGTTTCCTTCCAGCCACTCTTTTCAAAGTGGTGGTGCAGCGGCGCCATCTTCAGCAGGCGTCGGCCTTCGCCGTAGCGCTTCTTGGTGTACTTGAACCACACGACCTGCAGCATCACGGACATGGCTTCGGCCACAAAGATACCGCCCATGATGGCCAGCACAATTTCCTGGCGCACGATCACGGCGATCGTGCCCAGCGCACCGCCCAGTGCCAGTGCCCCCACATCACCCATGAAGATTTGTGCAGGGTGGGCGTTGAACCACAGGAAAGCCAAGCCAGCCCCCGCCATGGCACCGCAGAAAATCATCAGCTCGCCCGTGCCGGGGATGCTCGGGAAATGCAGATAGCGTGCGTACTGTGCGTTGCCCGTCACATAGGCAAAAATGCCCAGGGCTGTGCCCACCATGATCACGGGCATGATGGCCAGACCATCGAGGCCATCGGTCAGGTTCACGGCATTGCTGGCACCCACGATGACCAGATATGTCAGGATCACAAAGCCCAGCACGCCCAGCGGGTAGCTGACTTCCTTGAAGAACGGCACCTGCAGGCCTGCCTGGGGCGGCAAGTCCATCGAAAAGCCCGACTGCACCCAGGTCACAAACAGCTCAAACGCACGTGCATTGGAGTTTTCGGAAATGCTGAACACCAGCGCCACCGAAGCAATCACACCAATGACCGACTGCCAGAAATACTTCTCGCGCGAACGCATGCCTTCGGGGTCTTTGTTGACCACCTTGCGCCAGTCGTCCACCCAGCCAATCGCACCAAAACCCAGCGTGACCAGCAGCACAATCCAGACAAAGCGGTTGCTCAGGTCAAACCACAGCAGCGTAGACACGGCAATGGCAAACAGAATCAGCACACCGCCCATGGTGGGGGTGCCGTTCTTGACCAGGTGGGTCTGCATGGCGTAGCCACGCACGGGCTGACCCATCTTCAATGCAGTCAGCATGCGAATGGCCTTGGGGCCCACCCACAGACCAATGGTCAGCGCGGTCAAAGCCGCAGCCACGGCACGGAACGTGATGTACTGCACCACGCGCAAAAAACTCAAGTCTGGCGACAGGGACTGCAACCATCCAGCCAAAATCAGCAGCATCCTGCCTCCTTACTGCAAGCGTTTTCCAGGGCTTGCACCACTTGTTCCATCTTCATGCTCCGGGAGCCCTTGACCAGCACTGCGCCAACCTGCCCCACCCGCTGCTGCACAGCCGCAATCAGCGCAGCCATGTCCTCAAAATGCTCAGCACCTGCGCCATAGGCATCCACGGCATGCTGCATCAGCGTGCCAATGGTCATCAGATGCTCAATACCGGCCTGACGGGCGCAGGCGCCCACTTCGGCGTGGAAGGCTGGGCCTTGACCACCCACCTCGCCCATGTCACCCAGCACCAGCAGGCGCGGTGCAGACAGCTCAGCCAGCACCGCAATCGCGGCCTGCATGGAGTCAGGATTGGCGTTGTAGGTGTCGTCCACCACATCAATGCGACGGCCTGCGCAGTGCACTGCTGTGGAGCGTGAACGACCCTTGACAGGTTCAAAGGCGCTCAGTCCCGCAGCAATCGCTGCCAGCGGCACACCCGCGGCCAGCGCACAGGCCGTTGCAGCCAGTGCATTGCGCACGTTGTGCTGGCCTGCAATATGCAGCGCACAGTCAAAACTGCCCTGTGGCGTACGCACCTGCACCTGCCAGGCGCTGTCTGCCCAGGCGGCAGAGGTGGCCTGCACATCGGCATCTGCAGCACCAAAGCACATGCACTCGCGACCCGCTGCCAGCTCGCGCCACAAAGGAGTGAAAGCATCATCTGCCGGGAATACGGCCACGCCATCCGCAGGCAGGTGGGCAAACACGCTGGCGTTTTCACGCGCCACAGCTTCCACGGTGTGCATGAACTCCTGGTGCTCACGCTGGGCGTTGTTTACCAGTGCCACGGTAGGCTGTGTGATCCGAGCCAGATGGTCGATCTCGCCGGGGTGGTTCATGCCCAGCTCCACCACGCCAATGCGGTGCTGCGCCGTCATGCGAAACAGGGTCAGCGGCACACCAATGGCGTTGTTGAAGTTACCCTGCGTGGCCAGTGCGGCATCGCCTGCGTGGGCACGCAAAATGCTGGCAATCATCTGCGTGACCGTAGTCTTGCCATTGCTGCCGGTCACGGCAATCAGGGGCAGCGCAAACTGGCTGCGCCAGCCTGCCGCCAGCGCGCCCAGGGCTACCGTGGTGTCTGGCACCTCAATGCCCGCCAGGCCCAGCGCCTCCAGCCCGCCATGCGCAATGGCAGCGGCAGCCAATCCCTGGCTTTTGACCTGAGGCAAAAAGTCATTCGCATCCATGCGCTCGCCTTTGAGCGCCACAAACAGGTCTCCGGCCTGCAGCGTGCGGCTGTCGGTATGCACGCGCAGCAGCGCCGTGGCGGCATCACCCACCAGCCGCGCCTGCGGCTGGAAGGTGGCAATCCACGCCAGAGCCTGTTGCAAATTCATCATCACTTGCTACTTCCTTTGCGCAAAGCCAATGCTCCGCGCGCCTTGTCCATATCGGAAAACGGGTACTTCACACCCTGGATTTCCTGGTAGTCCTCATGCCCCTTACCCGCCAGCAGCACCACATCGTGGGCATCCGCCTGGGCAATGGCCTGCGTAATGGCCTGTGTGCGATCCACCTGCACATGCACGCCTTGCAGCTGCATGCCCTGCACAATGTCCTGCACAATGGCATCGGGTCCTTCACCACGGGGGTTGTCGCTGGTCACCCAGACCACGTCAGCCTGACGCTGTGCAGCCTGGCCCATCAGGGGGCGCTTGGTCGCGTCGCGGTTACCTCCGCAGCCAAACACACAGTGCAGCTTGCCGCCACGGGCCCTGGCCACAGGCCGCAGGCCTTTGAGGGCCTGCTCCAGCGCATCGGGCGTATGCGCATAGTCCACCACCACCAGCGGTTGCTCGGGCAGGGCAATCTGCTGCATGCGGCCCGGAACAGGCTCCAGATCGGCACAGATCTGCACTGCATCCACCAGGCCGATGCCCAGCGTGCGCAGCGTGGCCAGCACACCCAGCATGTTGCTGACGTTGTACTGGCCGATCAGACCGGTTTCCATGGTGAAGACCTGTTCGCCCTCCTGCACTTCAAAGCGCAGGCCGCGCAGGCCATGGCGTACATCTTTGGCTTGCAGACGGGCTGGTGCATCGACAGCCACCGTCCAGACATCCAGCTGACCCTGAGCCATCAAGTCCTGAGCCAGTGCTGCGCCATGTGCATCATCGATATTGATGACGGCGGCTTTCAGACCCGGCCATGCAAACAGCCTGACCTTGGCCTGCCAGTAGGCATCCATGCTGCCGTGGTAGTCCAGATGGTCCTGGGTGAAATTGGTGAAGATAGCGGTGTGGATTTGCGTGCCATCCAGGCGATGCTCCTCAATGCCGATCGAAGAAGCTTCAATGGCACAGGCAGCAATGCCCTGGGCAGCATAGTCAGCAAAGGCCTGCTGCAGGGACACGGGGTCTGGCGTGGTCATGCCGGTGGTCTGTACCGCAGGTGGCACACCAATCCCCAGCGTACCGACCATGGCGCAGCCCTTGCGCACGCCGTGCTGGTACTGCGCCAGCGCATGCGCCAGCCACCAGGCTGTCGACGTCTTGCCATTGGTACCAGTCACCGCCAGCACCTGCAGCTGGCCCGAGGGCTGGCCATACCAGGCATCCGCAATCAGGGCGGTCGCCGCCTTCAGACCCGTCATACTGGCCACAGGCCCCTGCAGGTTAAAGGCTTGCAGGCCATCCTGCTCGACCAGGCAAGCTGCAGCGCCGCGCTCCAGCGCTGCTGCCACATATTTGCGGCCATCGGTGACACCACCTGGCCATGCAATAAAACCATCGCCGGGCTGCACCTGACGGCTGTCGGTGCGTAAATGACCGCTCACACGGGCGCGCAGCCACGCCACTGCCTGCTGCAGGTCTTGAATTTGCTTGATTGCGCTGCTCACAGCGATTCCTCCACGGGGTCGGCCACGATTTGTGGTTGCACTGCCATGTCAGGCGCGACCCCCAACAGCCGTAAGCTGTGCTGCACGACGGTACTGAACACGGGGGCTGCCACAGCTCCACCGTAATAAGTGCCGTTGCTAGGCTCATCGACCATGACCGCCACAATTACGCGCGGATTCTCAATCGGCGCCATGCCAGCAAACCAAGCGCGGTATTTTCCTGCGGCATAGCTTTTGCCCACCTGCTTGCGTGCTGTACCCGACTTGCCACCGACGGAATAGCCCACGGTTTGCGCCCGCTGGCCTGTACCACCTGGACCTGTCGCCAACGCCAGCATCTTGCGTACCTGCTCGGCAGTACGCTCCGAAAACACGGGAACGCCCACAGGAGGCCTGTCGAGCTTGAGCATGGTGGCAGGTATCACCTTGCCACCATTGGAGAACACGGTATAGGCACGCACCATCTGCACCAAGCTGGCTGAGAGTCCATAGCCATAGGACATGGTGGCCTGTTCCACAGGTCGCCAGGTCTTGTGGGGGCGCAGACGGCCACTGGCAGCACCAGGGAAGGAAATCTGCGGCTTCTGGCCAAAGCCCACCGCAGAGAAGGTTTCCCACATTTCCTGGGCACTCAGCTGCTGGGCAATCTTGGTCGTACCCACGTTGGAAGACTTCTGGATCACGCCCTCCACCGTCAATACACCATAGTTGCGCGTGTCGGAAATGACAGAACCGGTCACATTGATGCGACCTGGTGTGGTGTCAATCACCGAACTTGGTCTGAACTTGCCGCTCTCCAGTGCGATGCCCACGGTAATAGGTTTCATGATCGAGCCAGGCTCGAACACATCGGTAATGGCACGGTTGCGCAGCTGCTCACCGGTCAGGCGCTTGCGGTTAGCCGGGTCAAAGCTCGGATAGTTGGCCAGTGCCAGCAACTCACCAGTCTTGGCATCCATGACCACCACACTGCCACCTACGGCCTTGTTCGCAATCACCTGCTCCTTGAGCTTCTGGTAGGCAAAGAACTGAATCTTGCTGTCGATCGACAGCTGAATGTCACGGCCATCGATGGGCGGGATTTCTTCCCCCACGCCTTCGACCACACGCCCCAGACGATCCTTGATCACGCGGCGTGAACCTTTGCGGCCCGCCAGATCGTTCTCAAAAGCCAGCTCCATGCCTTCCTGGCCTTTGTCTTCCACATTGGTAAAGCCTACGATGTGGGCGGCAGCTTCACCTTCGGGATACTGGCGCTTGTACTCACGCGACTGGTAGACACCCTTGATCCTCAGTTCCTTGATCTTCTGACCGACTTCCCAGTCCAGCTGGCGCTTGACCCAGACAAAGCTCTTGTCTTCCGACAGCTTTTTCTTGAGCTGATCGAGCGGCATGTCCATCAGCTTGGCCAGTTGAGGCAGCTTGGCCAGATCTTCCGGCGTGTTCTTTTCCACATCTTCGGGAATGGCCCAGATGCTGGCCGCTGGCACGCTGGAGGCCAGAATCAGGCCATTGCGGTCCAGAATGCGGCCGCGGTTGGCAGACAACTCCAGCGTACGCGCAAAGCGCACCTCTCCCTGACGCAGGAAAAAGTCATTGTCGATCACCTGCACCCAGGCGGCTCGTGCGGCCAGCCCCGTAAAAGCCAGCACCAGACAGGCCATGACAAATTTGCTACGCCATGCAGGTGTCTTGCTGGCCAGCAAGGGGCTGGAGGTGTAGTTCAGGCCGCGCCTCACTGCGCACCTCCCTCTTGCTGCACATCATGCACATAGTGCGTGATGGCAGGCGATGCACTCTGCATGCCCTGAGCGGCTGCCATGGACTCAATCCGCGAAGGCGCAGACTGTGCGCGCAGCTCCACCTGCAGTCGCTGATACTCCGTTTCCAGATTGCGTGCCTCATTCGTCGCCTGGTGCAATGCAGTAAACAGGCGACGTGATTCATACTGGGTCTGCACCAGGTACAGAGCACTCAGCATGACGGCAAGCAACAGCAGGAAGTTCAGGCGAAGCATGACCTCCCCCTTGACATGCATGAACAGACCAGCTTGCTCATACAGGCACCTCGGTACGCTCAGCCACACGCATCACGGCACTGCGTGAGCGCGGGTTGGCCTCGACCTCGGCCTTGCTGGGCTTGATACGCTCCAGCGCCTTCAGGTGCATGGGCTTGGGCGCCGCAAATGGCGCACGGCGGTCAAAGACCTCCTTGGAGTGATCCGCAATGAACTGCTTGACGATGCGGTCTTCCAGCGAGTGGAAACTGATCACCGCCAGACGCCCACCTGGCTTGAGCACGCGCAGGCTGGCCTGCAGCGCTTCTTCAAGCTCCACCAGCTCCGCATTGATGAAAATGCGCAGCGCCTGAAAGGTACGGGTAGCCGGGTTCTGTCCGTCACGGCTTTTCACAATCTTGCCGACCAGATTGGACAGCTCGGTCGTGGTCTGCAGCGGACCATGGGCCTCGCGATGCGCCACGATGGCTTTGGCAATCGGGTAGGCCATACGCTCTTCGCCATAGTCGCGAATCACGTCAGTGATCTGCTGCACCTCGGCTTCAGCCAGCCACTGGGCCACACTCATACCGCGTGTTGTGTCCATGCGCATGTCCAGCGGACCTTCAAAGCGGAAACTGAAACCGCGGTCGGCCTGGTCAATCTGCGGCGAGCTGACGCCCAGGTCCATCAAAATGCCATCGACACTGGCCGCAGGCAGCTCGCCCATGTGCCGAAAACCCTCGTGGCGAATAGAAAAACGGGCGTCTTCAATACGCCCGGCTTCTGCAATCGCCAAGGGATCCTTGTCGAAAGCTATCAGGCGTCCCTGCGGGCTGAGCCTGGACAAAATCAGGCGCGAGTGACCACCCCGGCCAAACGTTCCATCCACGTAGGTGCCGTTGGCAGCAGACACAGCTCCACCCAGCAAGGCATCGACGGCCTCATGCAGCAAAACGGTTATGTGTTGGAGAGGCTGCGGGTTCAACGCTGATCCTTTTTTAAAAAGCGAAATCCTGGAATACATCGGGCATAGGGGCCTGCATGGCCTCTGCCTCATTGGCTTCATAAGTGGCTTGGTCCCAGAGCTCAAAATGGTTGCCCATGCCGAGCAAAATCACTTCGCGACTCAAGTTCACGGCCTTGCGCAGCTCCGGAGAGATCAACACGCGCCCCGTGCCATCCATCTCCACATCCATGGCATTGCCCAGAAAAATACGTTTCCACCATTGCGCAGACATCGGCAGCTGACCGATACGTTCACGAAACAACAACCATTCAGGACGGGGGAAAAGCATCAGGCAGCCGTGCGGATGCTTGGTGATAGTGACTTGACCTTGCGCTTGCGAAATGAGGGCGTCACGATGCCGGGTCGGTATGGACAACCGCCCCTTTCCATCGAGATTCAATGACGAAGCCCCTTGAAACACGATTGGTTAACACCCCGTTCGCTTGGGCCTTGGACATCCTGCGCAGGACGCTTTAGGCAACTTTCACCACTTAATTGCACTTTTTTGCACTGTAGCAGCAAATTTGTGCTCCACCACTAGAGGAAACACAAAGGTTTGCAATGAAATCAATGGCTTAGCAGACAAAAACACCCATAAAACGAAAAATTCCCTTTGAATTCAAATGCTTAGGAAAATTCAAGGAAACGTTACCGTCCTACACACTTTTGGCATTCTTTTGCAAAACAAATCCCCCTTGCCGACATGACATCGGCAAGGGGGACGTGCAAGTTTTTGCGGTTTACAGAATGTATCGGGACAGGTCTTCGTCCTGGCTCAGCATCTGCAGACGGGCATCCACATAGGCGGCGTCAATGGTCACGGTCTGACCTGCCAGCTTCACGGCGTCAAAGCTCACTTCATCGAGCAGACGCTCCATCACCGTTGCCAGGCGGCGCGCACCAATGTTTTCCGTGCGTTCATTGACGGTGTAGGCCGTGTAGGCCAGACGTGTGATGCCCTCAGGCGTGAATTCCAGCTTCACGCCTTCAGTTTCCAGCAGTGCCTGGTACTGCTTGACCAGCGATGCATGGGTTTGCGTGAGGATGGCCTCAAAGTCCTGCACCGACAGGGAATCCAGCTCCACACGAATAGGGAAGCGCCCCTGCAGCTCAGGAATCAGATCGCTGGGCTTGGACAGGTGAAAAGCTCCCGAGGCGATGAACAGGATGTGGTCGGTCTTGACCATGCCGTACTTGGTCGAGACGGTCGTGCCCTCCACCAGCGGCAGCAGGTCGCGCTGCACGCCCTGGCGCGAGACATCCGAGCCACTGGTTTCCTGACGCGTAGCGACTTTGTCAATCTCATCGATAAAGACAATGCCGTTTTGCTCCAGATTGGCCAGTGCACGCGTCTTGGTCTCTTCCTCATTGACCAGCTTGGCGGCTTCCTCATCGATCAGCTGCTTGAGCGCATCCTTGATCTTGAGCTTGCGTGTCTTGCGACGCTCCTGCCCCATCTGGCTGAACATGCCGCGCAGCTGCTCGGCCATCTCTTCCATGCCCTGGGGTCCAAGAATTTCCAGCTGTGGCTTGCTATCCACCAGCTCGATTTCGATTTCCTTGTCGTCCAGCTGGCCTTCACGCAGCTTCTTGCGGAAGATCTGGCGCGTGCCTGTCTCTTCGGGGGCTTCACCCGTGCGTGCAGGTGGCAGCAATACATCGAGGATGCGGTCTTCGGCCGCATCTTCGGCGCGCATGCGCTGCTTCTTCATCTCGGTCTCTCGCGCCTGCTTGACGGCGATTTCCGCCAGATCACGGATGATGGCGTCCACATCCTTGCCCACATAGCCCACTTCCGTGAACTTGGTGGCTTCGACCTTGATAAAGGGCGCATCCGCCAGACGTGCGAGACGGCGTGCAATCTCAGTCTTGCCCACACCGGTGGGGCCAATCATGAGAATGTTCTTGGGTGTGATTTCCTGGCGCAGGCCTTCTGCGACCTGCTGGCGACGCCAGCGGTTGCGCAGCGCAATCGCCACCGCGCGCTTGGCAGCAGGCTGACCCACGATGTGGCGATCGAGTTCGGAAACGATCTCTTGGGGCGTCATGGAAGACATAAGCAAAATATTAGTCAAATCAGGCTCTAGCGCTTATGCAGAAAGCGCTAGCAGCTATTTATTTAGGATTGAGCAGGCGCTACAGGCAGCGTCTCAATGATGTGGTTCATATTGGTGTAGATGCACAACTCGCCCGCAATCTCCAGAGATTTTTTGACGATGACCTCCGCTGGCAGCTCGGTGTTGTTAAGCAGGGCCTTGGCTGCCGAGTGTGCATAAGCACCGCCCGAGCCAATGGCCACAATTCCCTGCTCGGGCTCGAGCACATCGCCGTTGCCGGTGATGATGAGTGAAGCGCTGTGATCGGCCACGGCCAGCATGGCTTCCAGCTTGCGCAGCACGCGGTCGGTGCGCCATTCCTTGGTCAGCTCAATCGCTGCACGTGTGAGATGGCCCTGGTGTTTTTCCAGCTTGGCCTCAAAGCGCTCGAACAAGGTAAATGCGTCTGCCGTAGCTCCGGCAAAACCTGCCAGCACCTTGCCGTGATAGAGCTTGCGCACCTTGCGTGCGCTGCCCTTAACCACGATGTGCCCCAGGGTCACTTGCCCGTCGCCGCCAATAGCGACCTGAATGCCTTCGGGCGTCTGGCGACGCACGCTGATGATGGTTGTGCCGTGATACTGTTCCATAGGTCGCTTCAGATGGGGACACTTGCCATCAATGCAAGCGCTTTTTTTGAAGATTTTTTCAGGCCAGCGTGGCCTGCACGGTGGCGTGCTCATGCACCCCCATGACATGGAAAAACGCCGCCATCAGCTGGTGCAGGCGGCTAAAGCGCAGCTGCACGCCCTTGCTCTGCATCTCCGCAGCCCAGTTGAGCACGCAGCTGGCCGCCACAAAATCCAGCCGGATCAGGTTGTCGCACGACACATCCAGCACTTGCCCGGGCTGCGCCTGCTGACCCAGCAGATCCAGCCATTCCTGCAGATCGCCTTCGATCACCCCCGCCAGCCCCTGGCTGCGATCAATGACCACGGGCACCGCGCCACCTTCCTGAGCAGCCCCCGTGTGTTGCGATGCGTCATGCAGCAGCGAGACATCGGCCTCGCCCTCTTCCTGGACCACGCAATGGCACTGAGGCTCCACCCAGGATGGCGGTGACACCTCGTAGGTGATGCAGTAATCCAGCGCCACCTGCTCGTAAGCTTGCATGCGCCCCATCAGCCGCAGCAGCGCCATGCGCAGCGTCCACCACTCCATGCGCTGACTGGCATCAGATACCAGCGTGTGCTGCTCTAGCACCTGCAGCAGCTTGGCGGCATCTGAGAAAACGAACTGGCCCGCACTGTCTGCCCACTCCTGCAGCAGATCCGCCAGCGGCGCAAGCGCTGCGGCTTCGATCTCCGTCAGGCGCGTCCAGGAAAGGTGCCAGGGCTGCTGCGCCCCTTCCTTGGATGCTCGCAGCGCAGCCACACTGCTGACCGTGAGCACGCTTGCGGCAGACCATTGAAACTGACGCTTGTTCACCACAGGCCGCATCGCACCACACAGGGCAGGCAGACCCAGACGTTCAGGAATGGACACCCACAGCGGCGCAGAACGACCAAAGTGCTCGGCATAGTCAATCGCCAGCGACTCAAAGGCTTCTTCATCACCAGTCGCCCGACACAGGTCCAGCGCGGCATGCCACAGGACTGCGACCTTGCCGTCGTCTACAGGTGAGTTATTGAGCGCTTGCAGCAGCTGCTCCAGCAGACACGTGCGTGCACCATCCATATCGCCATGGGCAAACAAGATGGCGGCCTCCTCCACATCAGGGTGAGGAACAAAGGAGCGCAACACCGGTGTAAGCGCAGTATCTGCAGCAGACGCAGGCTGCGGGGCTTCGACAGGCTGCATCTGGGCTGCAGCGGCATCGGTGCTCACCGCAGTGGCTGCTGCACCTGCAGGAAGCTTTTCGGCAGTGGTTGATGCGCTGCATTCACTTCCCTGAAAAGCCGTCGTCGTAGCCTTATCGGCTGATGCAGGCCGCTGACGCCACCATTGGTCAGACATCTGTGCCTCGATGGCATCGATTTTTTGCAGGGTTTCCGCAGTGCGCGTTTCCTGTCCCAGAACGGACTGCAGGACTTCATCGCGCTGGTGCGCTGGTGTCAGCGCTGCACCTTCGGCACCGTTTTGTCGCAGCGCACGCAACTGCGCAAATTCCTGGCGGCGAATGGCTTCATTGCGACGCCTGCGCTCACGCACTTCCTGCGAAGTTTCCAAAACACCCAGATGGTCTGCATCCGACGGAGTATCCGTGCCAGCCTTGCTGCGCATCAGATGCATGACTTTGCTGAAAAAACCGCCTGATTTGCTGCTATCTGGGTGCATGGGCAAATAGTTCAAAGCCGTGCATCAGGCACGGCAGAAGATTTAGTCACCAAACATTTTCTGTTTGAGCTCACGACGCTGCTGTGCTTCCAGCGACAACGTGGCCGTGGGGCGAGCCAGCAGACGGGGCACGCCGATGGGCTCGCCCGTCTCATCGCAGTAACCATATTCGCCCGCATCAATACGCGCAATAGCCTGCTCGATTTTTTTCAGCAGCTTGCGCTCGCGGTCGCGCGTACGCAGCTCCAGCGCATGCTCTTCTTCGATGGTCGCGCGGTCTGCTGGATCAGGCACCACCACAGTGTCTTCACGCAGATTTTCAGCAGTTTCACCCGCGTTCTGGTGCATGTCCTGCTTGAGCTTGGACAGCTTGGCGCGGAAATACGCCAGCTGTACATCGTTCATGTACTCGTCATCAGGCATGGCCACGATTTCAGCGTCAGTCAGCGCTTCCACAGGCTTGGTTTTCCAGTTGTTGGCGAGCTTGGGATCACGTTGGATCACAGAGGAAGTAGTCGTTGGCATGGTTTTGTCAGAAACGGCTGAGGTTGCGTGAGTAGCAGCAACAGAAGCCTTGATGGATTCATTGGGAACCGAGCGGGATTTGGCTCCCGCCGTGGTTTTGGCAGCAGTAGCGCTGGACTTGGCAGCAGTCTTCTTGGCTGCAACCTTGACCTTCTGCTCTGTGGCATTGGCAGCTGCTTTGGTCGTCGCTTTTTTCTTACTGGTTTCTACTGCTGTCACTTCCTGTCTCCTCACAGTACTAGCATGGCCTGGGCAGCCCTGCCCCGATGGAACAGGAGCGCCCGACGCTTGTCAGGGCCGCGATTGTATCGACCAGATACCTTCACGCCCCTGTAGTTGCACATAACGCACAGTCTTATCTGGATAAATCCCTGGCTGAGGAATGTAAGCCCTCAGGCCAGGCACTGCTCCAGACCTTGGCGGAATATATCTTGTGGCAGATCAATGCCAATAAAGACCATCTTGCTCTGGCGTTGCTCGTCGGGCGCCCATTCTGGGCCCAAATCACTGCCCATCAACTGGTGGACCCCCTGAAAAATCACCTTGCGGTTGGTACCCTTCATGTCGAGCACGCCTTTATAGCGCAGCATCTTGGGGCCATAGATATTGACGATGGCACCCAGAAAGTCCTCCAGCTTGGCAGGATCGAAAGCACGATCGGCACGATACACAAAGCTCTTCACATCATCGTCGTGGTGATGGTGGTGAGGATGGCTGCAGTGTTCGCCATGTTCGTGATCGTGGCCGCAGTCATGACCATGGTGATGCTCGTGGTCGTGGTCATGCGTGCAGTGGCCATGCTCATGGTCACAATGGCTGTGATCGTGCTCGTCTTCCTTGAGGAAGTCAGGGTCGATGTCCAGCTTGGCGTTCAGGTTGAAGCCGCGCAGGTCAAACACTTCATTCAGCGCCACTTCGCCAAAATGCACCGCCTTGATAGGTGCACGTGGGTTCATGTGCTTGAGGCGATGAATCAGCGCATCTTTTTCAGCTTCAGTCACCAGATCGGTCTTGGACAGGAAGATCTGGTCAGCAAAGCCAACCTGGCGGCGCGCTTCCTGGCGGTCATCCAGCTGCTGGTTGGCATGCTTGGCATCCACCAGCGTCAGGATGGAATCGATCATGTAGGTCTCAGCGATCTCATCGTCCATGAAGAAAGTCTGAGCCACAGGGCCAGGATCAGCCAGACCCGTGGTTTCAATCACGATGCGGTCGAACTCCACCAGCCCTTTACGGCGCTTGGCAGCCAGCAGCTGCAGAGCTTCGCGCAGGTCTTCGCGGATGGTGCAGCAGATGCAGCCATTGCTCATCTGCAGGATTTGTTCTTTGGATTCGGTCTTGAGAATGTCGGTATCAATATTTTCTTCACCGAACTCGTTTTCGATCACGGCAATCTTCATGCCGTGCGACTCGCTGAGCACGCGCTTGAGCAGCGTGGTCTTGCCCGAGCCCAGGAAGCCGGTAAGGATGCTGACGGGAATGAGTGCCATGGAAATACAACCTTGTCGCAGTATGCAAACCACCCAATAGGCAGCTTGCCAATTAGTCAAAAAACACAACGCGAGCCGCTGTCAGGGCGGCGTTGAAGGCAGCAAGTGTAGCCATCCCACCAAGCATATGGCTTTTACCGGAGATGCTCGAAGCTGCCTGAGCAGCTAAACATGGTGTCATTCGTGGGCTTCGCAAGTGCTGCAGCCCTCAAGATTTTTTCTGTGCCCTGGGGTGTGCCTGGGCATAGGCCTGCGCCAGATGCTGGAAATCCAGCCGGGTATAGATCTGGGTGGTCGTGATGTTGGCGTGCCCCAGCAGCTCCTGCACCGCGCGCAGATCGCCACTGGACTGCAGCACATGGCTGGCAAAGGAGTGCCGCAGCACGTGGGGATGCACCGCCTGCGTCAGCCCGGCCTGCTGGCTGCGCTGGCGCAGACTTTTCCAGATCGCTTGCGGTGTCATACGTGCACCGCGCACACCGACAAACAAGGCTGCTTCCTGCCAGTGCGGTGAAAAACGACTGGCACGCAGATCCAGCCAGCGTTGCAAGGCAGCCTTGGCAGCAGTCCCCACAGGTACGCTGCGGCGCTTGCCGCCCTTACCGGTGACATGCACCAGCCTCGCCTGCAGATCCAGCCAGCCCAGGCCAGCACCTGCTTCAACGTCCAGATTCGCCAGCTCACTGACACGCAGGCCGCTGCTGTAGAGCAGCTCTGTCATGGCTGCATCGCGCGCTTCTTCCCAGGGATCGGCTTGAGGATCGGAAAAAGAGGCGAGCTGCACCGCGGCATCCACCCCCAGCGCCTTGGGCAGGGGTTTAGAGGTTTTCGGGGCACGAATCCCTTCTACCGGGTTACGCGCCACCAGCCCTTGCCAGGCAGCCCATCTGAAAAAACCCCGCCAGCACGACAGCCACAGCGCAATGCTGCGTCCATGTCGGCCTTTGGCATGCAGTGCCGCCACAAAACGGCGAATATGATTTGACTGCAGCGCCAGCACCTCATGCCCAGCCTGCTGGGCCATGGTCTGCAGCTGCTGCAGCCCTTCCGTATAAATGGCGACAGTGCGTGCTGCCAGCCTACGCTCACTGCTTACATGCTGCACATAGCGCTGCAGTTCTGGAGCAAGCTCGGCAGCCGCTGGCATGGTGGCGCGATCAGTTGCCAGATGCTGTTACACGCAAACGGCCCAGCGCGGCGCTGGCCTGTTCCGCAATGCGCGAGAGGAATTCCGTGCCCATGGTGGCATCGAAACGCAGCGGATCTGGTGAACCCAGCACCAGCAAACCAAAGGCCGGGGTCTGGCTGTCGTTGCTGCCTTCGCGCAGTGTCAGCAAGGCAATGGACTGCACTTCGCTGGGGTTAGGCAGCCAGGCTGTGGGTTCAAAGCCTAGGTTAGGACCACAGAACGGCATGGTCAGCGATGTGGCAAAGGATTTCGCATCATCACTCACGCCCATGGTGAAGAGCGAACCCACATAAGGGCCAGCCACATCCCAGACGCGTATCCCTACCTGGGGCACATCAAACTCCTGCTGGATGCCCTCTGCAATGGCATGGGGCAGATTGCGGGGATCGCTGACCTGTGCCAGCGCACAGCTCCAGCGGTGCACCTTGTGTGCAATCGATGCGTTCTCGCTGCTGTTGCGCACCATTTCCATGATGCGCTGCTCCAGCCCCTTGATCTTGTCACGCAGCATTTCAGCCTGGCGCTCCTGCAGGCTGACGGCACGGCTACCATGACCACTGCTCAGCTGCACACGGGTGAGCATTTCCGCATGGCGCTCAAAAAATTCGGGATGCTGCAGCAGGTATTCAGCGATGCGCTCTTCATTGATAGCGGAGTTGTCGATGCTGTTCATATCTCGTCAGGTATCTCAATCTGGCCTTCGAACACGGTGGTAGCCGGACCCGTCATCATGACAGCATCTTGGGCCCCACCTGACCATTCAATGGTCAACCGTCCACCGCGCGTGTGTACGTCCACGCAGTGCTCCAGTTTCCCCAAGAGGATACCGGCAACCACGGCAGCACAGGCTCCTGTCCCGCACGCCAGGGTTTCACCGGCACCACGCTCATACACACGCAGTCGAATCTCCGAAGCAGATAGCTGCTGTGCAAAACCCGCATTCACGCGCTGCGGAAAACGCGGATGCAACTCTACCAGCGGGCCCAGCTCTGCAACAGGCGCCGTGTCCACGTTCTCTACCCATTGCACGGCATGGGGATTGCCCATGGAAACTGCCACGACCTCCACCTGCGCAACGCAAGCAGATGCAGGTAACGCCAGAGGCCAGACCTGGGCATGGGACTGCTGGCGTGCCGTCAGGCCGCTGACATCAAAAGGCACTTGGGCTGCATCCAGCACAGGCCTGCCCATATTCACGGTCACGCGGCCATCATCCGTCAGCCGTGGAGCAATCACTCCGGCCTTGGTCTGCACACGGATTTCGGTCTTGCTGGTCAAGCCTTTGTCATACACGTAGCGCGCAAAGCAGCGTGCCCCATTGCCGCACTGCTCGACTTCACCGCCATCGGCGTTATGGATCACATATTCAAAATCCAGGCCATCGGCTGGCGCAGGGCGCACCGTCAGAATCTGGTCGGCACCTACGCCAAAGTGGCGATCGGCCAGAAAACGGTAGTGCGCTGGCGTCAGGCCCAGCTGGCCTTGTGTTTCATCGAGCACGACAAAGTCATTGCCCGCGCCCTGCATTTTGGTGAAGCGAATGTGCATGGTGCAGTGAGATCCATGCGTGGCCATGGCCACGCGAAAGTGATAGATATGTCAGCCTGCTGCTTGCACCTGTTCAGTGGGAACATGCGGCAGGGACAGGTGCGAATTATCTGCCTGTCAGCACTGTGCACCATGAAAAAGACCGGCCGCAGCCGGTCAGTCTCAGCATGGCAGTCTGTGATTACTGCGCAATCTTGCTGAACTTCAGCCCCTGCACCGAAGCGCCAGCTTCCAGCCCCACGTTGTTGAGCACATAGGCACTGACTGGGGCCATGGCCGTTTCCGTGTCGATACGGCCATTCACCCCTGCACGGCCCACAGCCACATTCACCCCGGCACCAAAGGAGACGCCATCGCTGTCCACAAAGTTCTGGTAGGCGTCGCGCGTGGTGAACACATAAATCACGGACTTGGACAAGCCACCAGCCTGCCAGCCCACCGATGCGCCCATCAGCCGATACACACCGTGCGTAGCGCCACCAGAGCGCAGCACGCACTGACCATATTCAGCACCCACGACAAAGCTGCCACCAATCACCGCCGGGCAGATCAAGACCCCGGTGGACTTGGCCACCAGCTGCTGCGTATCTGGCATGGCCTTGTACAGGCGGTTGAGCGCTGCGGTCGATTGCACCTCCAGCTCCGCCCGCGTGCTGGGTGCTCCACCCTGGCCCTGCGTTGTTCCCGTGGTGGAGCAGCCCACCATACCCAGCACAGCCACCAGGCTGGCGGCCCATACTTTTGCTTGCAAAGACTGTTTCATTCACACCCCTTTTTGACATACGTGTGCAGTGCACACCCATGATTGAAAGCATACGCAATGCCTGCTGGCTCAGGTGACGGAAAGCGCCACATTCCTGCTTTTCAGCCACAAGTAGCGAACTTGGACTACACAGGCTGCACCCTGATCTGCATCGTTCATGCTGCACGTTAAACAGCAATATGCGCTGGAGCAGCCTTTACCCTGCCACCACCCTTTCATTGACGCGCGAAACTGCGTAAGCTGAACGCCCATGAGCTTCTGGAAATATTTCTACCATCCGCAGGCAGCCATGGTGTTACTGAGAGTCACACTGGCGATACTGATGTTGTTCCACGGCTGGGCCAAGGTCCGCTATGGCATCGGGCATATTGAAGCCATGGTGGCGCAGACCGGGCTGCCAGGTTTTCTGGCCTATGCGGTATTTCTGGGCGAGGTGGTAGCCCCACTGTTTCTGCTCGTAGGGCTGTACGTAGTGCCTGCGGCACTGGTCATCGCCATCAATATGGTCGTAGCACTGATTCTGGTGCACAGCCAGCAGTTTCTGCTTCTCAACAAATCGGGGGGCTGGATGCTGGAGCTGCAGGCGTTTTTTCTGGTGACCGCGCTGGTGGTTGCCATGGGACACAGCAAAAGCAAATAAACGCTTTGCACCTGAAAAGCACAAGGGGCCTGACGGCCCCTTTGCATTTGCTGCTGCGTGAAGCAAGCAGTTAAAAGCGCTCCCAGGGCATGAGGTAACGCCACTGCCCTTCGGTCAGCCCAGCCATGGAGATGCGGCCTACGCGCAGGCGCTTGAGCCCGACCAGCTTCAGCCCCACGCCCCGGCACATGGCATCGATTTCATGCGGGGCAATCCCCTTGAGCGCAAAACGCAGGCGTTGCTCGCTTTGCCAGCTGACCTTGATGCGTGGCAGCTGCTTGCCTTCTATCGCAGTGCCATTGCACAGGCGCTCCAGGCCGCCGTCCACGATCTTGCCCTGCACTTCGGCAATGCACTCCTGCTCCAGAAAACGAGCTTCCTCCTGCAGCTTGCGTATCACGCGCCTGTCCTGAGAGTAAATCGTCAGTCCACTGGCAGGCAGCGGCAAAGCCTCCAGGCACTCCAGATGCTGAAAATGCTTGTTCAGCACGCGGATGGGAGCTGGCGTATTGCCCTGGTTCCAGTGGTCAACCGTCAGCAAGTCCTGCGCACTCTGCTCTGCGCCGCGTGGGGTCAATGCGGCGTAATAGGCAGGCTTGTGCAGCAAGATGGTGACAGGCGGCACCTCCTGCGGCTTGGCCCCGGCCTCCAACGTGATGGTTTGCTCTGGCAGCACGCGCGCACCCGGGTGTTCGACGGTGATACCGTCCACCTGCACGGCCCCGTTTTCAATATAAAGCGCTGCTTCGCGGCGCGAGCATTGCAGTTGCTCGGCCAGTCGCTTGGACAGCCGAACGGCGTTGTCCTTGTGGGATTCAGTCTGTGACATGCAATAAGCTTAGGGCACGAATCCGATCCACGTGCGCCATCAGGCTTCTTTCTGCCAGCTTCCACAGATGCTGGGGCGTGTCGGCATAAGCCAGTGCCACCCAGTCCTGCGGCGTTCCATCAGGTTTTTGCTGCATGGCAGCGAGCACCTTGGCCTCACGCGCCAGGCGGTGGGCCTTGAGCTGGGCAATCACCTGCTGCGCCTGACCCAGCACATAGCCATGGGCAGGCAGCAAGAACTCCACGCCCTGCTGTGCACACAGCGCCGCCAGCTTGTCCAGGCTGGCAATGTAGTCGCGCATATTGCCATCCGGCAGATCGATGATGGTGGTGCTGCCATTGAGGATGTGGTCACCGCTGAACAGCAGCGCATCCTCTTCCAGCAGCAGGCACAGGTGATTGGCCGCATGGCCCGGCGTGAAGACAGCACGCAGGGTATGCACAATGTTTTTGCCATCCAGCGCTTGTCCCACAAGCCTAAGCTGCTCACCATCTTGCAGCACCACATCGGGCACAAACTGGCTGTCTGCACGGGAAGTGGCCGCCGATGGCATGCCGTAAATCTGCGGCCGCCAGCCCCGCGTCTCGCACAGCGACTGCAGCAAAAATGCGCCGGGCGAGTGATCCGGATGGGAATGGGTGCAGACAATGTGGCGAATATCCCCCCCTGCCGCATCCAGCAGGCGCTGCACATGCGCGCGGTCTGCCGGTCCAGGGTCGATAGCGATATAGCCCGTAGCCTGCTCCCCCACCAGATAGCTGTTGGTGCCAGGGCCAGTCATCACATTGGCGTTCGGTGCCGTCAGGCGCAGCAGGTTTTTGCGCAGCGGCACGGCACGCTCGTTTTGCCAGGCAATGTCGTGCAGCACCTGGCCATCAGGGCAGACCATGGCCGCTTCACCATAGGCCAGATCGCTTTCAATCAGCGCCCGCTCCTTGCCCTGGTCCAGCACAAAGCGTGGTGCATGGCTCCACAGCAAACCATGGGCTGCGGCCTGCTGGATCGCCTGCACGCTGTCATAGCGTGACAGGTATTTGAGCGTATACACCGTGGGCAGCATCATGGGCATCTGCTTGCTGCGGTGCTTGTCGAGTGCGGCCTTGGGCTCTATCCAGACAGCTTCAAACTGCTCGCTGTTGTCAGGCACGGGCGTCTGCCCCTCTGGCATGCGTGCCACAAAAAAGGGCACGGCAAAGCGCTTGGGCAGATGGGCCGGAGCCGTGAAGTGCCCGACCTGCCACAGCGCTGCTGCATCCAGCCGCAACCCGGCCTGCTGCAGCTGGGGCCACAGCGGTGCATGGCGGTCCAGCGCATCCACCTCTGCCTGCGCGGCAGGCGCACCATCGGCACGCAAGGCCAGCAGCACGCCCATCTCTTCCAGAGTTTCGCGCAGGGCCGCCACGGTGGCCGTGCGGGTCGCGGCCTCCATCTCCGGGCGGAACTGCACCACCTCTGCAGGGATCTGCCCATCCTGCGCTTCAATGCAGCCACCAGGAAAGACGTACATGCCAGGGCCAAAGCTGGCGGCGCTGGAGCGCCGTGTCATCAGGACCTCCCAGCCACCTTCGGGGCGGTCACGCAGCAGCAGCAAGGTGGAGGCAGCCAGCGGCTCGCTGGGCACCCGCTGGGGATAGAGCAATTGTTCAGGACGCAGCATGCTGCACATTATTGAGCAAGCATGCTGCCAGAGCCTGTCACCTGCAAAGCCGTTGCACGCGCCAGAAACAGCAGCGCCCCGGAGGTCCGGGGCGCTGGTATGGGTGTTTGATAAGTGTGAAGTCCGCCGATAAGCCGGATTCTGTGCACAGCGGTTACCCGCTGCGTGACTGCCATTACTCTGGGCCAGTGGTCGCCCAACTGGCTCGATGCTACCTACCCGCACACTCCGGGGGCCCCGTCAACGTGTGCCTACTTGGTATTGCTGCGCGTAGAGATTGCCCGTTTCACCCTTGGTGGTTTACCTTGCGGTACGCCCCCAAGACTACGTCTCTGTTGCTCTGATCCTCACCTCACGGTGGACAGCTGTTAGCTGCTACGCTGCCCTATGCAGTCCGGACGTTCCTCCAGTGCCGTGTTTCCACGCTTGCACCAGCGGCAGTCTGGCGAACTTCACGGCGGCCATTATCCCTCAGGAATCTGTGCACCCTCAGGACATGGCGGAAAGAATCCGTATGTCGTAGATGATGAGGCCCATGATGGTCAGTGAGCCCAGCAGCATCATTCCCGGACCCCATACGTATTCGCGCAGTGAAAAACCTACCAGCAGCAAGAGGCAGGCAACCGTCATCACGGCCATGTTGATATGCAGTAAAGGCAACGCTTGGACTCCCTTTGTCAGTCTGTGTGACACGGTAACGGAGGCCGTACCGGATAGCAAGCAGTCTGCACGCACAAGCTGATACGGAACATATGGCAAGCAGCTATATGCATATCGCCCGGTGTGTGAACAATTGCGCCACAATGTTCTGATCTAACGTGCATGCACCCAAGGAGCCGCAATGAAGTTCGACAACGTTTTACAGACGATTGGCAACACACCCATCATCCGCATGAACCGCATCTTCGGCAGCAATGCCAATGTGTGGATCAAGTCTGAGCGTGGCAACCCCGGTGGCTCCATCAAGGACCGCATTGCACTGGCCATGGTGGAAGCGGCAGAAAAATCCGGCGCACTCAAACCCGGCGGCATCATCATTGAGCCCACCAGCGGCAATACCGGCGTGGGTCTGGCCTTGGTCGCAGCAGTCAAGGGCTACAAGCTGATTCTGGTCATGCCAGAGAGCATGTCCATCGAGCGCCGCCGCCTGATGCTGGCCTATGGCGCTACGTTTGATCTGACCCCCAAGGAAAAAGGCATGAAGGGCGCCATCGCCCGCGCGCAGGAACTGGCGGCACAGACTCCCGGCGCATGGATTCCCCAACAGTTTGAAAACCCTACCAACGTAGACATCCACGAAGCCACCACGGCCCAGGAAATCCTGGCGGACTTCCCCGATGGGCTGGACGTGCTGATCACCGGCGTAGGCACGGGCGGCCACCTGTCTGGCGTGGCCAAGGTACTCAAGGCCAAGTTCCCGAATCTGAAAGTGTTTGCCGTGGAGCCTGCGGCTTCGCCCGTGATCTCTGGCGGCAGCCCTGCGCCCCACCCTATTCAGGGCATTGGTGCGGGCTTTATTCCCAAGAACCTTGACGTGGCGCTGCTGGACGGTGTCATCCAGGTCGAAGGTGAGCCTGCCCGTGAATACGCCCGCCGCGCGGCTGCGCAGGAAGGCCTGCTGGTCGGTATTTCGTCGGGGGCAACGCTGGCTGCGATTGCGCAAAAGCTGCCTGAGCTGCCCGCTGGCGCCAAGGTGCTGGGCTTTGCCTATGACACGGGCGAGCGCTATCTGTCCGTCGAGGGCTTTTTGCCGACTGGCGCATAAGACACGCTGTCTTTGCCCCATCAGCCGCCGCACGCCATGCCGGCGGCTTTTTTATAGCTGCCAGTGCTTGCAAATAAAGGATTTCAGATAGTTTTCTATCTGAAATTCAATAAATACAAGCGCTGGCAGCTATTGTTTTCAGAAAACGAATCCCTGCACCCTCACAGGTCAAGGCTCTTGCCTACCATTGCCCGAACAAGGAGAAACACAGCTTGCTCGGATTTTTTGAAAAACGCATTCCCCCCTATCCCGCGGACGAGCCCCAGCTGCCGCCCACGGGCTTTGTCGCCTTTCTGTGGTCCTGCACGCGCGGCATGCGCGGCTGGATTGTGCTGATGACCATCACCAGCGCCCTGCTGGCCATCTATGAAGCCTTTCTGTTTGGCGTGATGAGCCGCGTGGTGAACTGGCTGTCTACCACGCCGATGGCAGAGTTCTGGCAGGTGCAGCGCGGCAGTCTGCTCGGCATTGCAGCCATCTTGCTGGGCTCCATCGTGCTGCTGGCCCTGCACACCATGGTCATGCACCAGGTGCTGGCGATCAACTTTCCCATGCGCATGCGCTGGGTGTTCCACCGGCTGATGCTGGGCCAGAGCATGTCGTTCTACGCAGACGAGTTTGCCGGACGCATCACCACCAAGATCATGCAGACCGCGCTGGCTGTGCGTGAGGTGATCTTCATCGTGGTCGATGTGCTGGTCGGCGTGGGCGTGTACTTCATCAGCATCTTGCTGCTGGCTGGCAGTTTTGATGCCTACCTGCTGCTGCCCTTTGGCATCTGGCTGCTCTGCTATGCCCTGGCCTGCTGGTACTTTGTGCCGCGTCTGGGCAAGATTGGCCAGGAGCAGGCCGATGCGCGATCCATGATGACGGGCCGTGTGACCGATGCCTACACCAACATCGCCACCGTCAAGCTGTTTGCCCATACCCGCCGCGAGGCCGAGTACGCACGCAGCGCCATGGAAGACTTCAAGAAAACCGGCTACGCGCAGATGCGTCTGGTCAGCCTGTTCGAGCTGAGCAACCACACCATGATCACGCTCCTGATTCTGAGCAGTGGCGGCATGGCGCTGTGGCTGTGGAGCACGGGCCAGACCGGTGCAGGCGTGGTCGCGGCCGTGATTGCCATGGCGCTGCGCATTGCGGGCTACTCCCACTGGGTGATGTGGCAGATGACGGGCCTGTTTGAAAACATTGGCACCATCCATGACGGCATTACCACCTTGTCCAAACCCCGCACTATTGTGGATGCACCCAACGCTCCTGCGCTGCAGGTCAAGCAGGGCGAAATTCGTTTTGAGCACGTGAGCTTTGGCTACAAGGACGGCGCCAAGAAAATCATCGACGGGCTGGACCTGCACATTCGCCCCGGCGAGCGCATTGGCCTGATTGGCCGCTCGGGTGCAGGCAAGTCCACGCTGGTGAACCTGCTGCTGCGCTTTCACGAGCCACAGGCGGGCCGCATCACCATTGACGGCCAGGACATCAGCCAGGTCACGCAGGACAGCCTGCGCGGCGCAATTGGCATGGTGACGCAGGACACCTCGCTGCTGCACCGCTCCATGCGTGAAAACATTCTGTATGGCCGCCCCGATGCCACCGAGGAGCAAATGCGCGCCGCCGCCGAGCGTGCCAAGGCGGCCGAGTTCATTGACACGCTGACCGACCGCCATGGCCGCAGCGGCTATGACGCACAAGTGGGCGAGCGCGGCGTGAAACTCTCAGGCGGCCAGCGCCAGCGCGTGGCGATTGCGCGCGTGATGCTCAAGGACGCGCCCATCTTGCTGCTGGACGAGGCCACCAGCGCGCTGGACAGCGAGGTGGAAGCCGCGATCCAGCAAAGCCTGGACGACCTCATGGAAGGCAAGACCGTGATTGCGATTGCCCACCGCCTCTCCACCATTGCCGCCATGGACCGCCTCATCGTCATGGACAAGGGCCATATCGTGGAGCAGGGCACGCACCAGGAGCTGTTGCAGCTGGGCGGCATCTACGCACGCCTGTGGGCCCACCAGAGTGGGGGTTTCCTGAATGAGCCCACGGAAGGGCAGCTGTAACTGCTTGCTCTAAAACAAGCTGCCATGCAGGCACCGTTCATGTGATGAGCGGTGCCTGCTTGGAGACAGGGTCTACCTAGCATGTCAGCGTTTTTGACCTGAAAAAACGCAGCATGAAGGAGGCTCCATGCAGGTTACGGCTTCGCGATCTGACGCCATCACACAGCGCCGCACATCGCCCAGAATTCAGACACCACCTCCACCCCCTCCGGTGTTTGAACCCGCACAGCGCAGCATCGCCGTGCGCGATGAGGCATTTGTCTTCCCTGAGCACGAACTACTCATGTCCACCACGGACCGCACGGGCCGTATCACCCACTGCAACGCTGCCTTCTGCCACGTCAGCGGCTACAGCATGGATGAGCTCATGGGCCAGCCACACAACATGGTGCGCCACCCCGACATGCCCGCCGAAGCCTTCAAGGACATGTGGGCCACCATCGGCCATGGCCGCACCTGGACCGGGCTGGTCAAGAACCTGCGCAAGGACGGACGCTACTACTGGGTGCGAGCCTATGTCACCCCCCATCATGGAAGGCGGCAAGCCGCGCGGCCATATGTCGGTGCGTGTCAAGCCTACGGACGGCGAAGTGCGCGCTGCCACTGCGCTGTACGCCAGATTCCGCCAGGGCACGCATGGCTGGCAGATAGGCCTGCAAGCCATGCTGCTGGCGGCGCTGACGGGCCTGGTGCTGTACCGCCAGCATCTGCGCATTACCCAGCCTTTTGAGGCCGCCGTGTCGCTGTGCAGCGATATTGCAGGCTGCAAGCTCGATGGTGCGCTGCCCGCCTACCAGGGGCGACACCCCATGGGCTTTCTGCTGGAGCGGCTCAAGCAGGTGCAGACCAACTTGCGCGCTGTGGTGGGGGATGCCCGGCATGAGATTGACGGCTTTTCCAGCCTGGCCGGCCAGCTCTCGGAAGACGCCCTGCGCCTTGCCCAGCGCACCGACCGCCAGGCCCAGGACTTGCAGCAAACCGCCACGGCCATGGAAGCGCTGTCTGACACCGTCACCCAGACCCAGCAGGCCAGCACCGCGGTGCGCACGCACAGCGAGCACAACGCCAGCCTGGCCCAGCAGGGCGGCACCGCCATGGAGGAAGTCAGCGCGCTGGTGCAGACCATGTACCAGTCTTCACAGCAGATGGGGCAGATCATTGCCACCATTGAAAGCATTGCCTTCCAGACCAACATCCTCGCGCTCAATGCCTCCGTGGAAGCAGCGCGTGCTGGCGAGCAGGGCCGTGGCTTTGCCGTGGTGGCCGGTGAAGTGCGTGCCCTGGCCCAGCGCAGTGCGCAGGCGGCCGGAGAAATCCGCCAGCTGATTGCCACCACCAGCGGCCAGATCGAGCAAAGCGCACGCCATATGCAGCAGGCCAGCCAGACCATCCAGCAGGTGGTGGCCTCAGTCACCGACGTCAGCCAGCTGCTGCAGGACGTGACCACGGCAGCGGACGCGCAAAGCCAGGGCATTGCCCAGGTCAACGATGCGCTCCATGACCTGGACACCGTCACCCAGGACAATGCACAGTTGGCAGAGGTCTCTGCCCAGTCGGCCCACCACATGGATGCCCACGCAGGCATTCTGCGCCGCACGCTGGACATCTGCAGGCTCTGAAAGCGCTACTACTTTTCATAGCTACCAGCTCTTGTATTGCAAGGATTTCAGATGCTTTTCAATTTGAATCCAAGCACTATCAAGCGCTGGAAGCTCTTATTTTTCAAGCACCGCCGCACAGCCACTGCGGCATTGATAGCATCCACATGCTGTCTGCTTTGTCTTTTCTCCTTGCTACCGCATGCGCATTCTTCACACCTCTGACTGGCACCTGGGCCAGAACTTCATGAACCACAGCCGCGAGCGCGAGCACGCGCTGCTGATTGACTGGCTGCTGGAACAGGTACAGCAGCACGCGGTGGACGCCGTGCTGATTGCGGGTGACATTTTCGACACCGGCACCCCGCCCAGCTACGCCCGTGCGCTGTACTACCGCCTGATTGCCGAGCTGCACCGCCAGGGCGTGGCCTTGCTGCTGCTGGGCGGCAACCATGACTCCGTCAGCGTGCTCAGCGAAAGCCTGCCGCTGATGCACCACCTGAACACCACAGTGATTGCTGCGACGGGTGAGGCTAGCCAGCACGTGGTCACCCTGCCCCAGCGTGGCAGCGCGCAACCCGGCTGCATTGTCTGCGCCCTGCCCTTTATCCGCCCCCGCGATGTGCTGACCAGCCAGGCCGGGCAAAGCGCCGAAGACAAGCAGCGCAGCCTGCAGACTGCCATTGCCGACACCTATGCCCGCGTCTTTGCCGCCGCACAGGCCCAGCAGACCGCTCTGCAGCAGGCCCATGGCGTGCAAGTGCCCATTGTTGCCACCGGGCACCTGACCACCGTGGGTGCCAGCAGCAATGAATCCGTGCGCGAAATTTATGTGGGTGCACTAGAAGCGTTCCCGACCAGCGCCTTCCCCCCCGCTGATTACATTGCGCTCGGCCATATCCATAAGCCACAAAAAGTCGGTGGGCTGGAACACATTCGCTACTGCGGCTCACCCATTGCACTGGGCTTCGACGAAGCCAGACAGACCAAGGAAGTGCTGCTGGTGGATCTCCACGCACAAGGCCTGCACAGCGTCACGCCCCTGCCCACGCCGGTGGTTCAGGTGCTGGCCTCGGTCTCCGGCAACCTGACCAGCTTGCCTGCTGCCCTCAAGGAAATCGCTGCCCGTGAAGGCGTTAGCACCGAGCACCCCGCCTGGGTGGAAGTGACGGTGCAGGAAGACGACTACCTGCCCGATCTGGCCGCACGCATTGCCAGCATGACGGAGGACTTACCCGTGGAAGTGCTGCGCACCAAGCGCCAGCGCGGCACAGCCACCGCCCAGCTGTTGGGCGAGCCCAGCGAATCGCTACAGGAACTCACGCCGCAGGACGTGTTTGCACGCAGGCTGGCGCAGGAAAGCCTGGCGCCCGAGCTGCAGACCGCGCTGCAGCAGCGCTATGAGCACGTGCTGCGCAGCATCACTACTGGAGAGGCCGCATGAAAATCCTGAGCCTGCGCCTGAAAAACCTCAACGCCCTCAAAGGCGAATTTTCCATTGACTTCAGCCAGCCGCCCTTTGCCGACAACAGCCTGTTTGCCATCACCGGGCCGACGGGGGCTGGCAAGTCCACCCTGCTCGATGCCATCTGCCTGGCCCTGTACCACCAGACCCCGCGCCTGAGCAGCATTGGTGGCAGCAACAACGATTTGATGACGCGCCACACGGCCGACTGCATGGCCGAGGTGACTTTTTCCGTCAAAGGCCAGACTTACCGTGCCTTCTGGAGCCAGCGCCGTGCGCGTGACAAGGCCCATGGCGCACTGCAGCCACCCAAGGTAGAGCTGGCACACATTGACCCAGCCACGGGTGAAGGAGCAATTCTCACCACCCACAGCAATGACAAGCTCAAGCGCATCGTCGGCCTCACGGGCCTGGACTTTGGACGATTCACCAAGTCCATGCTGCTGGCGCAAGGCGGTTTTGCGGCTTTTCTGAACGCCAACGCCAACGAGCGTGCCGAGCTGCTCGAAGAGCTGACCGGCACCGAGGTCTACGGCCAGATCTCTCAAGCTGTGTTTGAGCGTGCCCGCGAAGCGCGCCAGCAGCTGGAGAAGCAGCAAGCCCTGCTGCAAGGCATGCAGCCGCTGGACGCCACCACACGCGAAGCGCTGCAAACCCAGTCCGACACCCTGCGCAGCACATTGCAGCAATTACAGGAACAGCTGCGCCAACTGCACACCATTGCGCAATGGCAAGCACAGACCACCAGCACGGCTGAGGAAGTCACGCGTGCGGAGCAAGCCCATGCCGCAGCCCAGCAAGCCTTGTACAACGCCAGTGCCGAGTTGCAGCGTCTGCAGGCCCATGCCCCCGCCCAGGCCATTGCGCCACGCCATGCCCACTGCCAGCGCCTGCAGCAGCAACACACACAGGCCAGCGCCGAGCACCAGCAACTGCAGCGCAGCCTGCAGCAGACACAGCAGGCGCTGGAGCTGCTGCACCTGCAGGCCCGTACGCTGAGTACCCATGCGCTGCAGCAGGTTGAGCAAGCACTCGCGCAAACCCAGCAACAGCAATCCGAATGGCAAGACTGGCTGCAGCAACATGCCCCCTATGCACAGCTGGGCGAAGCGCTGAGCGGCTGGCGCTCCAAGCTGGAGCAACTGCAGCAAGACCAAGGCAAGCTGGCAGCCCACAACCGCCATATCGCTGAGCTCAAGCACGCTGCTGAACGCCTGCAACAACAGCGCGGCCAGCAGCAGACAGCCTGCACACAGGCCGCGCAAGCCGTGCAGACCGCACAGCAGCAGCACGCACGGGCTACAAAGGCGTTGCAGCAGCAACTAGGTGCGGAAAGCAGCCTGCAAGCCCTGCGCCAGCGCTGGCAGATCGCACTGGAAACGGCACAGCACAGGCAGCAGCTGCGCGACCATGCCGCGCAGCGCAGTGCCATGGAAGTGCAACGCCAGCAGCATGCGCTGGCCCTGCAGGACATTGCGCAGCGCATCGTGCAACTGGAAGCGCAGCGCCACCAGCTACGTACGCAATACAAGGCCCTGCAGGAAAAAGTGCAGGACAAGCAGACCCTGCTGCTACAGGAGCAACGCATCCAGAGTCTGGAGCAGTACCGCCATGCGCTGCAGCCCAGCGAAGCCTGCCCGCTGTGCGGCTCTCAGGAACACCCGGCCATTGCGCGCTATGCGGCGCTGGATGTCTCCGCCACACAGCAGGCCCTGCAGCAGGCAGAAGCCGAGCGCGATGCCGTACAGCGCCAGGGTGAAGCGGTCAGCGCCGAGCTGGCCGCCGTCCACGCCCAGCAGACAGAGCGGAACACCCAGCTGCAAGCTGCTGAGCAGCAGCTGGCGCAATGGCAGCAGCGCTGGGAAGTTTTGACGGCCAGCACCGCCGCCGCCGAAACCTCGGCGCAGGCGCTGGAAGCACAGTACCGGCAAGCCCAGCAAGCCACCGAACAGCTGCACCAACAGCTGCAAGCTGCCGATGCCGCCGAGCAGCAGCTGCAGCAAACCCAGCAAGCCCTGCAGCAGGCCGAGCAGCAGCACAAGGACTGCGCCCACACCCTCGCGCTGACCGAGCAGCAACTGCACGAGCGCGTACAGCAACTGCAACAGGCCCAGACCGAGTTACAGACGCTGCAGCAGGACATGCAGGCACTGCAACAAGCCCTGTCAGACAGTCTCAAGGCACAGGGTTATGCCTTGCCCGAGGCCGCCGACATGCAGAACTGGCTGCAGGCCCGCCAGCAGGAGTGGCACAGCTGGCAGCAGCGCCAGCAACAACTCCAGGCACTGGCGCGCACGCTGGACAGCCTGCACCACCAGCACACACAGGCTGCGTCCACCGCCGAGCACTGGCAGCAGCAATGTGCAGCGCTGGGCCTTGCGCCCGATGCCCTGCCTGGACGCAATGCCCAACTGCCAGCGGATCTGGAAAGCTGCGTGCAACAACTGGAACACTGCCGCCAGCAACAGCACAGCCAGCAAGGCCAACTGCGCCAGGCGGAAGCGACCCTGCATCAACTGCAGCAAGACCTGCAGGCTGCGCAAGCCGACTGGCAGCAGGCCCTGCAGGCCAGCCCTTTCGCCACAGAGCAGGACTTCCTTGCCGCACTGCTGCCTGAAGCCGAGCTGCTACGTCTGCAGCGCCTGTACGAGCAGCTGCATGGCGAAGTGCAGCGCAGCCATGCGCTGTGGAACGCGGCCCAGCAGCGTCTGGCTGAACTGCAGCAACAGGCATTGAGCGAAGAAGCACCGGATGCCATTCAGGCACACATGGCCGATGTGCAGAACCAGCGCGATCAACACAACACACAGCTGGGCGCTAACCTGGCACGCCTTGAAGCGGACGCCCAGCTGCGCGAGCAACAGCAGGCCTTGCTGCAAGCCATCGAACGTGCGCAGCAGGACTGCGACGTCTGGCAGCGGCTGGATGCCCTGATTGGCTCTGCCAAGGGCGACAAATTCCGCAGGTTTGCGCAGGGGCTGACGCTGGACCATCTGCTGCACCTGGCCAACCGGCATCTGCAGCGCCTGCATGGCCGCTACAGCCTGCGCCGCAAAACCACGGGCGAGCTGGAACTGGACATTGTGGATGGCTGGCAGGGCGATGTGGCACGCGACACGCGCACACTCTCAGGCGGTGAATCCTTCCTCGTGAGTCTGGCACTGGCGCTGGCCCTGTCGGATCTGGTCAGCCACAAGGTGTCTATTGATTCGCTCTTCCTCGACGAAGGTTTTGGCACACTGGATGGCGATACGCTGGAGACGGCCCTCAGCGCCCTCGATGCCCTGAACGCCAGCGGCAAGATGATTGGCATCATCAGCCACGTGGAAGCCCTCAAGGAACGCATTCCCGTGCAAATCCGCGTGAGCAAGGCGGGCGGTGTGGGCTATTCCACCCTGACGTATTAACCCAGCTATGCGCGCTGTGCGCGCAGCCAGTCCACCAGCGCATCTGGCTGGCGCTGCAAATGCACGGTGGCATGCTGCAGCTGCGCCACCTGCTGCTGCAGGCTTTGCACATACTGGCGCAGCAGCTTGGGCATTTTGTGCGGCGCATGGCGCAGCTGCGGGTTCAGGCCCAGCATCTGGGCCAGCTCGGCCTGTGCATCTCGTGTGGCCTGCTGCAGCTGCTGCAATTGCTCCTGCAGCACCAGGCTGTAGCGCTGCAAGTGGGCGTCCTGCAACTGCGCCATGCGCTTAGCATCCAGCAGCTCGACCTCCCATTGCAGCTCCAGCAGGGCCAACAAATCATCGGCCTCGTAGGCCTGATTCACACGCTGCATCAGCGCGGTTTTGCGTGCGCGGGCTTGCGGGTCTTGCTCCCGGTCCGGGTGCAGGCTGCTGGCCAGCTTGCGGTAGACCGCCTTGACCGAAGGCTTGGCCTCCTGCTGCGCAGCCTGCGCCTTGCGCTGTGCTTGCTGGCGCTGACGTTGCTGCTGGTGTGCGGCCCGTGCGCGCTGCGCCTGTCGCTGTGCAGCCTGGGTCTGCGCCTCCACATAGGCGGCCACGGCATCTGCATCGTTCCAGTCGATCTCAGGCGCGGCGTTGTGCGCAACCGTCTGCGCTGCCACTTCTTCGGCTGGCTCTGGTTCTGCCTGCTGCGCAGGTGCATAGCGGGCATGCAGCTCGGCCAGTGTCGCGCCAACTACCCCGCTGGCCTGCTGCGCCCCGTCTTCGCTCAGCTGCACAATCATGTGCTGCAGGGTCTGGCGATCGCGCTTGCTCATGGACTGGCCCGAGCAGCTGTCCAGCCACTGCGCCAGTGCCACCTGTGCCTGCCACAGCTGCTGCATCAGCGGGCGCACCTGCTGCGCATAGCGCGTGTGCACTTCCTGCGTGGCGTCCTGCCAAGCCTGCCACTGGGTGCGGGCAGCATCGAGCTGCTCCAGTAAGCGGTTGAATGCCTGCTGCGCCGCACTCAGGGGTACATCAGGCTGTGCAGGGCGAATCAATAACTGGGTGGAAAAAACGGGCAGACGGGCGGTATCCATAGGCGCTGATTGTCTGTGAAGCGCACATTCAGAGCCTGCGACAAGGCCAAACACTTGGCGCTACGATGCGCATCTCTTGCTTGATAGGTACAAGCCCATGATTCGTATTGCAGAACTCAAAGTCCCTCTCTCGGCCGTTTCATACCACCCCGAGAACCACACCGAATACCATCCCGAAGCCCAGCTGCGTGCCCAGGCCGCAGCACGGCTGGGGATTGCACCTGAGGCCATCGCCCAACTCACCGTGCACAAGCGCAGCTTTGATGCGCGCAACAAGGCCGAACTGCTGGCCGTCTACATCATCGACATCACACTGGCAGACCCCGCACAGGAAGCCGCGCTGCTGGCCCAGTTTGCCGAGCACCCCCATGTGAACCCCACGCCCGACATGACGTGGAAGCCTGTGGGCCATGCCCCCGCAGACCTCAAGCACCGCCCCGTGGTCGTAGGCTTTGGCCCCTGCGGCATGTTTGCTGCGCTGGTGCTGGCGCAGATGGGCTTCAAGCCCATCGTGCTGGAACGCGGCAAGACCGTGCGCGAGCGCACCAAGGACACCTGGCGCCTGTGGCGCAAGCGCGAGCTGACGCCTGAGTCCAACGTGCAGTTTGGCGAAGGCGGCGCAGGCACTTTCTCTGACGGCAAGCTCTACAGCCAGATCAAGGACCCACGCCATCTGGGCCGCAAAGTGCTGACCGAGTTCGTCACCTATGGCGCACCGCCCGAGATCATGTATGCCGCCCACCCCCACATCGGCACCTTCAAACTGGTGAAGCTGGTGGAAGGCATTCGCGAAGAAATCCGCCGTCTGGGCGGCGAAATCCGCTTTGAAGAGCGCGTGACCGACATCACCATCGAAGGTGAAGGCGATGACCGCCATGTCACAGCACTACAAGTTTTGAAGCAGGCCACGGGCGAAAGCTATACGCTGCAGACCGATCATGTGGTGATGGCGCTGGGCCACAGCTCACGCGACACCTTTACCATGTTCTATGAGCGCGGTGTCTACATGGAGGCCAAGCCTTTCTCCGTGGGCTTTCGTATCGAGCACCCCCAGAGCGTGATTGACAAGGCACGCTGGGGCAAGAATGCAGGCCACCCCCTGCTGGGCGCGGCCGACTACAAGCTGGTGCACCACGCCAAGAATGGCCGTGCGGTCTATAGCTTCTGTATGTGCCCCGGCGGCACCGTGGTCGCGGCCACCAGCGAGCCTGAGCGCGTGGTCACCAATGGCATGAGCCAGTATTCGCGTGCCGAGCGCAACGCCAATGCGGGCATGGTCTGCGCGATTGAGCCCTCGGACTACCCACAGGATGCAGAATCTTTTGCCTGGGCCTTTGACGGCAAGACCTTTGGCGTAGAGCACCAGCCTGCAGGCCAGTACCACCCCCTGTCAGGCATCGTGTTCCAGCGCCAGCTCGAATCCAAGGCCTATGTGCTGGGCGGGCGCAACTACAACGCGCCGGGCCAGCTGGTGGGCGACTTTATCAAGGGCAAGCCTTCGCAAGACGTAGGTGGCGTGCCACCTTCCTACAAGCCCGGCATTACCTGGGGCGACCTGCACCAGGCACTGCCCACGTTTGCGATCGAAGCCATGCGCGAAGCCCTGCCTGCCTTTGGCAAGAAGATTCGCGGCTACGACATGCACGATGCCGTGCTCACGGGCGTGGAAACGCGTACCTCATCGCCTGTGAAGATTGCGCGTGATGCCAACTTCCAGAGCGTGAATACGCGCGGCCTGTACCCCGCCGGGGAAGGTGCCAGCTACGCAGGCGGCATTCTGTCGGCCGGTGTGGATGGCATCAAGGTGGGTGAAGCCGTAGCCGCTGCCATTCTGGGCGTGGACGTGCCTTCGTCTGGCGTGCGCAACTCCGGCGCTTACTAAGAAGGACAGCACGATGCGTTACCCCCGTCCCAACACTGCACAACTGGGCGTGGCCGTGCTGGCCATGGGCCTGGTCGTGCTGTCGTCCAACATCCTGGTGCAGTACGCCATCAATGACTGGCTGACCTGGGGTGCCATCACCTATCCGTTTGCCTTTCTGGTCACAGAACTGGTCAACCGCGCCTTTGGCCCAGCGCAGGCGCGACGTGTGGCCTGGGTAGGCTTTGCCGTGGCCGTAGCCGCCTCTGCCGTGCTGGCACCACCACGCATTGCTGCTGCCTCTGGCCTGGCCTTTTTGCTGTCGCAGATGCTCGATATTTCCGTGTTCAACAAGCTGCGCCACAGCCGCTGGTGGCGCGCGCCGCTGGCAGCCACGGCACTGGCGGCCGTGCTGGACACCACGGTGTTCTGGAGCGTGGCCTTTGCCGGAGAAGACCTGCCCTGGATCACCTGGGCGCTGGGTGATCTGGGCGTCAAACTGCTGATGGCTGTGTGTCTGCTGCTGCCATTTCGCCTGCTCATTGGTCGGCACGCACAGACCAACGCCCCGGTCTAAGGCACAGCGCCCCGGGCTTGCAAGCCATTTGCAAGCCTGATGGGCGAAAAACTCTCCATCATTGCACCTACGGTCTCGCCCGCTTGCAGCGCATGAGCCGACCATAACTACGACCGGAGACATACGTTGACTGCCACCTCTTCGCAACGCCTGCGCATTGCCTTGCTTGGCTGCGGCCTCATGGGCCTGCCCATGGCACGCCGACTGCTGGCTGCAGGCCATGAACTGCACATCTGGAACCGCACCCGCTCCAAGGCGGAGCCACTGGCTGTGGAAGGCGCCCATGTGCACGACAGCCCTCGCCTGGCCTGCCTCCATGCCGACTACGTCATCAGCATGCTGGAAAACGGCAAGATCGTCGGTGAAGTGCTGTTTGGCATGGGTCCGGATGCTGCCATCCAGGGCATGCGCGCAGGCGTGCTGGTGATTGACATGGCCTCCATCCAGCCCCGCGAAGCCCGCGACCATGCCGCGCGCCTGTCCGAGCGCGGTATCCGCCATCTGGACGCACCGGTTTCCGGCGGCACTGTGGGTGCAGAAGCCGGCACGCTGGCCATCATGGCTGGTGGCAAACCCGAAGACTTTGAGGCGGCCCTGCCCGTGTTTGCACCGCTGGGCCGTGCCACGCATGTAGGCCCACATGGCGCAGGGCAGCTGGCCAAACTGGCCAACCAGATGATTGTGGGCATCACCATCGGCGCCGTGGCCGAAGCCCTGCTGCTGTGCGCCAAAGGCGGTGCAGACCCTGCCAAGGTGCGCGAAGCCATTACCGGCGGCTTTGCCGACAGCCGCATCCTGCAGCTGCACGGCCAGCGCATGGTGGAGCGCGACTTTGCTGCACGCGGCAAGATGACAGTGCAGCTCAAGGACATGCGCAACGCCATGGCCACTGCCCAGGAAATCGGTTTTGATGCGCCGATTACCGCCCTGTTTGAGCAGCTGTACGCCGATGGCGTGGAGCACGGTCTGGGTGATCTGGACCACAGCGGGCTGTTTGTGGAATTAGCCAGCCGCAATGCCATGCAGTAAGGCCGCTACTTTTTCAAAAATTGCAAGTGTTTTCCCGCAGGGATAAAAAAATTGGTGCATAATTGCGGCTTCGCTTGATACGAAGCGCAACGAAGTGGGCTCTTAGCTCAGTTGGTAGAGCAGCGGACTCTTAATCCGTTGGTCGAAGGTTCGAATCCTTCAGGGCCCACCAAAATTTCTCTTCATTGCCACAGCGCATTGAATCCTTTCTGGTTGCAGAAGGGCTCTTAGCTCAGTTGGTAGAGCAGCGGACTCTTAATCCGTTGGTCGAAGGTTCGAATCCTTCAGGGCCCACCAAATCAAAGCCTGTCTTGGAAACAAGACAGGCTTTTTTGCTGTTGCCTTCTACACAAACCATAGCTGCTTGCGCCGGCAGCAAGCCACTTTCAGATAGAAAGCATTCTGAAACTGGCTTTTCACCAGCGCCAGGCGCTTCTCTTTTTAAAACAACAGGCACAAAAAAACCGGCACGCAACCGGTTTTTTCTTGCAAAAAGCTTTGCAGCTTAGCGGTCGTGCTGGAAGCTCTTGCGACGGTCGTCACGACCACCGAAAGACTTGCCTTCACGGCGACCACCGCCAAAACCACCGCGATCACGGTCACCGCCACGGTCTTCAAAGCGGGGGCGATCACCGCCAAAGCTGCGAGGCTCGCGCTGAGGACGGTCACCGCCAAAGTTGCCACGCTCGCGCTCGCCACCAAAACGGGGACGATCGCCACCGAAGCCACCGCGCTCAGGACGGTCACCGAATGCGGGCTTGCGATCTGCAAAACCACCTTCGCGACGCTGACCACCGAAGCCACCGCGATCAGCGCCACGGTCTTCAAAGCGAGGACGGTCACCACCGAAGCCACCACGGTCACGATCACCACCAAATCGAGGACGATCACCGCCGAAGCCACCTTCACGACGACCACCGCCAAAACCGCCACGGTCACCAAAGCCCTGCTTGCGGCCATAGCCATCACCATCGCGACGGCCACCGAAGCCACCACGACCACCACCGCCACGGCGGCCATCGCGCTCGCCAGCGGCTGGGAAGCGCTGCTGAGGCTCCATGCCAGGAATGGTTTCTGCCTTGAACTGCTGGCGTGTGTAGCCTTCGATGTCAAACACACGGCGGCGGTCGCGGAATTCCGCAAATGTCACAGCCACACCTTCACGACCGGCACGACCAGTACGGCCGATGCGGTGGGTGTAGTCTTCTGCCTTCATAGGCAGGCCATAGTTGAACACGTGGGTGATGGTGGGCACGTCAATACCGCGCGCAGCAACGTCAGTTGCCACCAGCACCTGAATCTGGCCATTGCGCAGCGCCATCAGACGGCGGTTACGCAAACCTTGGCTCAAAGCGCCGTGCAAAGCAGCAGCCGAGAAACCAGCTTCTTGCAGGTCAGTTGCCAGACCATCACACTCCACTTGCGTAGAGGCAAACACGATGGCTTGGTTGATGGACTCATCACGCAGCCAGTGGTCCAGCAGCTTGCGCTTGTGCTGGGCGTTATCCGCCCAGAACAGTACTTGCTTAATGTTGGTGTGCTTTTCTTGCGCCGTAGAGATGGTCACCTTCTTGACGTTGGAACCACCGTCGTGCATCACACGCATGGCCAGTTGCTGCACGCGTGGTGCAAACGTGGCCGAGAACATCATGGTCTGCTTGCGCTGCGCAGTCATCTGGTTCACTTCTGCCAGGTCATCGGCAAAGCCCAGATCCAGCATGCGGTCCGCTTCGTCCACCACCAGAAACTGCACCTTGTCCAGCTTGATCTGCATGGAGCGCTGCAGATCCAGCAGGCGGCCTGGCGTAGCCACGACCAGGTTGGCATTCTGCAGCTTGGCAATCTGTACCTGATAAGGCATGCCACCCACCACGTTGGCAATGCGCAGGCCACGGCAGTGCTTGACCAGCTCGATGGCGTCATGCGCCACCTGCTGTGCCAGCTCACGTGTGGGGCACAGGATCAGGGCGCCGGGCACGGCAGCCTTGAAATTGCGAGGATTAGTGGGGTCCTTGCGCTTGTTGCGCTTGGGAGCAGGTTCGCCGCGAGCAGCAGCTTCTGCCACCAGACGGTCGTATTCCGCCTTGGCTTCTGCTTCTTCTTCTGCCTTTTGCTGAATCAGGGTGTTGAGCACGGGCAGCAGGAAAGCTGCGGTCTTGCCCGAACCTGTCTGGCTGGAGACCATCAGGTCGATATAGCCGTCCGCATCAGCACCTTCGCCCATGGCCAGAGGAATGGCCTGTGCCTGTACGGGGGTAGGCTGGGTGTAGCCCATGTCGGTGACAGCGCGGACCAGCTCAGGAGCCAGACCCAGTGCTTCAAAAGGATTGGGGCCTGCGGGCACTTCTTCTGCGGCGGCAGCGGTATCTTCCGCGTCCATTTCAGCCAGCATGGTGTCCAAAGTTGCGTCCAAAGACACGTCTGCAGCGGCCTGCTGGCCCTGCTCATTCAAAAAGTCGTTCATGTATTTCTCACACGGAAAGCTGCACGACACACAACGGCGGTGCTGCTTTCATGACGGTTAGGGAAGGAACATCAACCGTCAAACAATGCGCTCCACTGCATGGTGGAGACCGTGGGCTGTCGTATCTGGCAGCGCTGGCCGCTTGTACAAGCGGCCCGGCGTGCGGGTGTCGGTGCCCGGTGAGTGATGGGAGATGTGCGTTATTGCCTGTGTACTGCAGCTGCTCGCGCAGCAAGGCAAGAGGCGGATTATCACACGACCTCGGTTTTCCTTCAATGACAGGGGCTTTATTCAGCCGCCACAGGTGCCAGTGCCAGGAAATGCGCGCGATAGTGCGCCAGCTCGTCAATCGATTCCAGCACATCGGCCAGTGCCGTGTGGCGCTGCGCCTTCTTGAAGCTGCTGACCACCTCTGGCTTCCAGCGTCTGGCCAGCTCCTTGAGGGTGCTCACGTCCACATTGCGGTAGTGCAGATAGCTCTCCAGCTTGGGCATGTAGCGCGCCAGAAAGCGGCGATCCTGGCCAATGCTGTTGCCACACAGCGGCACCTTGCCCTTGGGGATGTACTTGTTCAGGAAAGCAATCAGCGCGGCTTCCGCCTGGGCCTCGGTCACTTCAGAGGCCTTGACGCGGTCAATCAGACCACTGCGGCCGTGCGTGCCCTTGTTCCATGCATCCATGCCATTGAGCAGCGCATCGCTCTGGTGAATGGCAAACACCGGCCCCTCCACGCGAATGTCGAGCTGGGCATTGGTCACAACCACCGCAATTTCAATGATGCGGTCATGTTCGGGGTTCAGCCCCGTCATTTCACAGTCCAGCCACACCAGGTTCAGGTCTGACTTGGGCAACACAGGGATTTCAGGGGAAGAAGCAAGAGACATCCGCAAATTGTCGCCTACACTCGCGGCACATGCCGACAACAAATTCGCTTTCCCCCTCGATGTTATTGACTCTGGCCTTCGCGGCGGCCCTGGTGCTGCAGCTGCTGGTGCAGGTCTGGCTCAATGCCCGCCAGGTGCGCCATGTGGCACAGCACCGCCATGCTGTTCCGGCCGTTTTCGCTCCCTTTATTTCCCTGCAGTCCCATCAGAAAGCTGCAGACTACACCCTGGCCAAGGCACGGCTCGGCCTGGCCCACATGGCCTGGGGCACACTGATCTTGTTGGGCTGGACGCTGCTGGGCGGCCTCAACCTGCTCAACGAACTGCTGCTCCAGGCCATGGAACCCGGCATGCTCCAGCAACTGGTGCTGCTGAGCTGCTTTGCACTGATTTCCGGCCTGCTGGACCTGCCTTTCTCCTACTACCAGACCTTTGTGCTGGAAGCGCGCTTTGGCTTTAACAAGAGCACGCGCGGCATCTGGCTGGGCGACCTGCTCAAGTCCAGCCTGCTGGCCGCTGTGATCGGCCTGCCTATTGCATGGGTGATTCTGTGGTTCATGGCAGCCACTGGCAGCCTGTGGTGGCTGTGGGCCTGGTGCATCTGGACGGGCTTTCAGCTGCTGCTGATGTGGATTTTCCCCAGCTTCATCGCCCCGCTGTTCAACAAGTTCGAGCCCCTGGCCGATGAATCCCTTAAATCTCGCGTGACACAGCTGATGCAACGCTGCGGCTTTGCGGCCAAGGGCCTGTTCGTCATGGACGGCAGCCGCCGCTCGGCCCATGCCAATGCCTATTTCACAGGTTTTGGCAACTCCAAGCGTGTGGTGTTTTATGACACTTTGCTCAAGCAGCTCAATGCCGACGAGGTGGAGGCCGTGCTCGCCCACGAGCTGGGCCACTTCAAGCACAAGCACATCCTCAAGCGCATGCTGGGCATGTTTGCCTTGAGTCTGTCTGGCTTTGCCCTGCTGGGCTGGCTGTCGCAGCAGGTCTGGTTCTTTACGGGCCTGGGCGTTCTGCCCAGCCCTGCCATGGCCTTCGGCCTGCCTGCGCATGACCATGCACTGGCCCTGCTGCTGTTTGCACTGGCCATGCCCGTCTTTACTTTCTGGGCTGGGCCGCTGACCGCGCATTTTTCGCGCCGCGATGAATTTGAGGCCGATGCCTACGCCATGCAGCAAGCCCAAGGCAGTGCACTGGCCAGCGCCCTGCTCAAGCTCTATAAAGACAACGCCTCCACCCTCACCCCCGACCCTGTGTACGCGCGTTACTACTACTCCCACCCTCCTGCCGTGGAGCGCCTGGCACGCATGCCCGCCCCCACAGCCCCTGAATCCGTGAGCGCCGCATGAGCCGCAGACATAGCAAAGCCGCAGTCGCCTCGGCAGCCGCATCCACCGAAGGTCTGGTGGTGGGCAGCCATGGCCGCCACTGCATCGTAGAGACACCCGACGGCCAGCGCCGCATCTGCCACCCCCGTGGCAAGAAAAGCCAGGCCGTCGTTGGCGACCATGTGCTGTGGCAGCCGCCACCTCCGGGTCAGGGCGAAGAAGGCACGATCGAAAAAGTGCTCGAGCGCCGCAACCTGCTGTACCGCCAGGATGAAATCCGCACCAAGACCTTTGCCGCCAATATCGACCAGGTGCTGGTGCTGATTGCCGCCGAGCCCGTGTTCTCGGAAAGCCAGCTGGCCCGCGCGCTGATTGCCGCCGAAGATGCTGGCATCACCCCCATCATTGCGCTCAACAAGTACGATCTGGAAGAGCCCTTTGCCATGGCCTGGCAGCGGCTGGAGGCTTACCGCGGCATCCTGAACGCGGATGGCAGCGCGCGCTACCCCATCATCCCGCTGAACCTGACCAGCGATGACCCTGAGCAAAAAGAAGCCCTCATGGATTTGCTGCAGGGCAAGCGCAGCTTTGTGCTCGGCCCCTCCGGCGTCGGCAAGAGCACGCTGATCAATCTGCTGGTGCCCGGCGCGCAGGCCGCAACCAACGAAATCTCGCGCGTGCTCAACACCGGCAAGCACACCACGACCACCACCAGCCTGTACTGGATGGATGAGGCACGCAGCACTGCCATCATTGACTCTCCCGGCTTTCAGGAGTTTGGCCTGTACCACATTGCAGCCACCGACCTGCCCAAATGCATGCCTGACATTGGCGCACTGGCCGACCAGTGCAAGTTCTACAACTGCACCCACCTGCACGAACCCGGCTGCGCCGTCATGGCCGAAGTGGACAATGAAGGCAGCCCACACTACATCCACCCGAACCGCTACCGCATCTATGCCGAGCTGTTTGAGGAGCTGAACGCGGGCTTCAAATACTGAAGCCCAGCCACTGAAAAACAAAAAGCCTGCTGTACAAACAGCAGGCTTTTTTATGCATCAAATATGGCTCTAAGGCTTATGCAGAAAGCGCTGGCAGCTATTAAATTAGCCAAGCAGACGCGCCAGACTCAGCAGCGCCAGCAGCAGCATCCACACCACCACGCTGCGCCAGACCAAGCCCACCACGCTGCGCAGATGCCCCACTTCGGCTTCACGGCCTGGCGTCACCCCGGGCTCCTGCCTGCTATCCTCGTCGTCGTAGATCGGGGCTACGGTCAGGTCTTCGCGCATCTTCAGGCCTGCGCCCCCCAGGCGCACATTGATGGCACCGGCCGTGGCTGCCAGGATCACGCCATCGTTATCGTTGGGGAAGTACTTGGTGTGGAAACGCCAGCCGTCAATCGCATCCTCAAAACTGCCGACCACGGCAAAGCCCATGGCCGTCATGCGTGCAGGCATCCAGTCAATCACGGTCCAGGCCTGCTTGGCCGACTGCTGCAGGCGTTCACTCACCGGCGCTGCACCCGCAATGGATTTACGCGACCAGTAGCGCGACAGGTACTCCGCCATGCGGTACATCACCGCACCCGCAGGCCCCATGCCCAGCGCAGCCAGCAGGGCAAACCAGAACAGCACACCAAACACATGGCGGTGGGCACTGAGCACGGAATACTCAATCACATGGCGCACCACTTCGCTGCGCGGCACTTCAGAGGCATCCACCTGACGCCATTCAGCCAGCGCTTCGCGAGCGGCCTGCTCATCCCCTTCATCGAGCGCATCACGGATGCGCGTAAAGTTGTGGCTGAACTGGCGAAAGCCCAGCGTCACGTACAGCACCGCCACATTCCACAGCATGGCAACCGGCCAACCCACCCAGCGCATCAGCAGCCAGTACACCCCAACTGCCAGCAAGGCGGGAGGCACCACGGCCAGCCCCCAGGCTACCCATCCATGGTGTTCTCGTCCCGCATCAAAGTTGCGACGTACGGACACGGTCCACGCTCTGGCCCCCGCGTGAACGAGGTTATCGCGTGACAGAGGTCGGGCCTGCTCCAGCAGCAAGGCAAGCAAGATGGCGAAGAAGCTCATGGGACTATGATAGCGGCAAGCACTCACCGCGCTATGAGAGTTCTCTGATCTCAGGCAGTCATGAACCGGTAAAAATTGCGCAGCATGCCTGCGGTGGCACCCCAGATATAGCGCTCCTTACCCCCATCGTCATAAGGCATGGAAAACCACTCCCGCTCCATGCCCTGCCACTGCAGGCGATGACGGCGATGGTTGGCCGGGTTCAGCAAAAAGCGCAGCGGCACCTCAAACACATCGGCCACCTCCTGCGGGTTGGGCCGCAAAGTGATGCGCGGGGAGATCAGCGCCACCACGGGCGTGACGATAAAAGCCGTACCCGTTTCATAGATCGGCAGGCTGCCCAGCACTTCCACGCCCGACGGCTCCAGCCCCACTTCCTCCTGCGCCTCGCGCAAGGCCGTCATGATGGGGTCGCGGTCTTCCGGATCCTGTTTGCCTCCGGGGAAAGCCACCTGCCCGGAATGCGTAGACAGCTGCTGCGTGCGCTGGGTGAGCAGCACCGTCAACTCTTCCCGCTGCACCACGGGCACCAGCACGGATGCAGGCACAGGCTGTCGCTGCGCAAAACGTGCTTCACGACGCACCTCGGGCTGCCACTGCGGGGGCTGTGCAAAGCGCTGGCGCAAGGCTTGCGGCGTCATGCCAGCCGCAGCAATCGCTGGCAGGTGCGCATCCGTGCCAACGACAGGCACCTGGCGTGGATCAAAGCTGGGAATACTGGCCGTCAGCGAGCTGAAGCGCTGGTTCGGAGAATCGTTGGAAGACAAGTGTCCCTCGGTACAGACATAAAAAAACCGCTACAGCGAACTGTAGCGGTTTTCTTCAGGAAAGACTGACGCTGATTACTCAGCAGCAGCAACTGCAGCAGCCTTGCGCTGTGGCAGCTTTTCCTTGATACGTGCGGACTTACCGCTGCGCTCACGCAGGTAGTACAGCTTGGCACGACGCACGTCACCACGGCGCTTCACTTCGATCTTAGCGATCATAGGAGAGTAGGTCTGGAATGTACGTTCCACACCTTCGCCGGAGGAGATCTTGCGCACGATGAAAGCGCTGTTCAGACCACGGTTACGCTTAGCGATCACCACGCCTTCGTAGGCCTGGACACGCTTGCGGTTACCTTCCACCACATTCACGGACACGATGACGGTGTCACCAGGTGCGAAAGCGGGGATTTCCTTGTTCAGGCGAGCAATTTCTTCTTGCTCAAGAGTTTGGATCAGGTTCATGATTCATCCAAATCGATCTTGTCCGCGCCAGGATTGGCAAGCACCGGGATTGGTGCTATGGCTGCATTCAAACCGTTGCAGCGGCCGGATAGAGGATCGAAGAACCGGCAATTATAGCTGTTGTGCAATTTTTGCCAAAAACCCTTCGTCTTTGGCAGCGAGCAAGCCCTTGGCCCGTGCCTGCTCGATCAGCTCTGGCCGATGCAGGCTGGTGATCTTCAGACGCTGCTCACGGCGCCAGCGCTCGATATTGGCATGGTGGCCAGACAGCAGTTCTGGCGGCACTTCCTGCCCATTCCAGACTTCTGGACGTGTGTAGTGGGGGCAGTCCAGCAGGCCGTCGAGCGCGGGGTTGAAGCTGTCCTGCTGAAAGCTGCCTTCATCATTGAGCACGCCAGGCTGCAAACGCGCAATTGCATCCAGCATGACCATGGCCGCCAGCTCGCCACCCGAGAGCACAAAGTCACCCAGGCTGATCTGGTGCGTGACGTGCTTATCGATAAACCGCTGGTCGATGCCTTCGTAGCGACCACACAGCAAGATGGCGCCCTGGCTGTCGCTCCACTGCGCCACCACCTCATGCTTGAGCGTGGTGCCAATCGGAGAGAACAGCACGACGGGCACCGCTTCAGTCTCACCACTGTCAGCGCGCGCTGCACGGATGGCGTCCATGCAGTGCTGCAGGGGCTCGGCCATCATCACCATGCCAGGGCCGCCGCCAAAGGGACGGTCATCCACACGGCGGTAGTTGCCCTGGGCGTAATCACGCGGATTCCACAGATGCACGGCCACCTGCCCGGAGGCATAGGCACGACGCGTCACACCACTTTCCAGAAATGGGGCAAACAGCTCGGGGAACAGGGTGATGATGTCAAAGCGCATGTCAGATGGCCTCAGTAATCGGGCTGCCAGTCAGCCACAATGGTTTTCGCAGCCAGATCGACCTGGTCGATATACGCATCCACAAAGGGGATCATGCGCTCGCGCTCCTTGCCATCCTCTTCATAGCTGAGCACCAGCGTGGTCTGAGGGCCAGTCGCCAGCAAGTCCTTGACCGTACCCAGTGCCACACCTTCGCGGTTGCTGACCTTCAGGCCCAGCAAGTCCACCCAGTAGTACTCACCGTCATCGGTTTTGGGGAAATGTTCGCGTGCAATGAACACACGGGCGCCGCGCAGCGCTTCCGCAGCATTACGGTCTGCTACGGCAGGCGAAGTCGCCACGATGGAGTCCGAATGAGGACGCGCCTGCTTCACAGGCAGCAGCACGGTACCTGCAAAATTCTTTGCCCCTTTTTCAGCGGGCAGCAAAAACCATTGCTTGGCGGTGAACAGGGCCTCAGGGTCAGCGCTGTAGGCAATGACCTTAAACCAGCCCTTCACACCCCAGGCATCCGCAATACGCCCTACCTCCACGGCATCGGCAGGCAGCGTGGTGGACTCAAGTTCAGGCATGTGGCTCATGGGTATCTATAAAAGGCAGAAGAAAAGAAAAAAACGGGTTCCGTCAGACAAGCTAACGGAACCCGTTTTCAATCAGCAGGACTGATTAAGCAGCAGCCTTGGCAGCAGCTTGCTTGATCAGGCGCTCCGCTGTGTCGGAAGCTTGAGCACCAACGCTCTTCCAGTAAGTCACGCGGTCCATAGCCAAACGCAGGCCTTCTTCAGCGCCACGGGCGTTAGGGTTGTAGAAACCCAAGCGCTCGATGAAAGCACCGTCACGACGCACGCGCTTGTCAGCAACAACGATATTGAAGAACGGACGAGCCTTGGAGCCGCCGCGGGAGAGTCGAATAACGACCATGATTTATCCTTCGGGTGGTCGCAGCAAATTTACTGCAAGTGTTTTTCACGGCGTTTGAGACACGCGACATGGCCACCCGGCCAGCGACACGCCGAAAGCTAAAGATTATATAGGGTTCTGATTTTTATGCCTACCATCCGGGCAAGCCAGCCTTTAGATTTACCGGCTATTGCGGCCATTTACCGACACCATGTACTGCACGGCACGGGCAGCTTTGAAACCGAACCTCCGTCGCTCCAAGAAATGTCGCAACGCCGCCAGGATGTGCTCGACAAGCAACTCCCCTGGCTGGTGGCCGAAGATGAGGACGGCAGCATCCTTGGCTACGCCTATGCCAACTGGTTCAAGCCACGTCCGGCGTTTCGCTTTTCAGCGGAAGACTCCATCTATGTGGCCGAGCATGCCCGTGGCCGGGGCATTGGCCGCCTGCTGCTCGAAGCCCTGTGCCGCGAGTGCGAAGCCGCTGGCGTGCGCAAACTGATTGCGGTGATTGGCGACAGCAGCAACGCGGGCTCCATTGGCGTGCACCGCGCAATGGGCTTTGAGCACGCAGGCACGCTGCGCAATGTGGGCTGGAAGTTGGAGCGCTGGCTGGATGTAGTGATGATGGAAAAAAGCCTGGGTGCGGGCTCCAGCACCGCGCCAGCCTGAGCTCTATTCAAAAAAGAGAGCATCTAGCGCTGAAATAAAAAGGACTTCAAGGCAAAAACACCTTGAAGTCCTTTATTTTCAAGCGCTAGCAGCTTCGTTTTTGCTAGCTTATCAAAGCGACTTAGTACAGCTGCAGGCTGATCCAGTATGCAATCGCGGCCACAAAGGCACTGGCGGGGATGGTCAGAATCCAGGCCCACACAATATTGCCCGCTACACCCCAGCGCACGGCACTCATGCGCTGCGTAGAACCCACGCCCACGATAGCGCCGGTGATGGTGTGCGTAGTCGACACAGGCACGCCCAGCATAGTGGCCGTGAACAGCGTGATCGCGCCGCCCGTTTCAGCACAGAAACCACCCACAGGCTTGAGCTTGGTGATCTTCTGGCCCATGGTCTTGACGATACGCCAGCCACCGAACATGGTGCCCAGGCCAATTGCTGCATAGCAGCTCACAATCACCCACATGGGAGGAGATGTATCGCCCGAAGACATATAGCCCGTAGCCAGCAGCAGCAGCCAGACGATACCGATGGTCTTTTGCGCATCGTTACCACCGTGGCCCAGCGAGTACGCACCGGCAGACACCAGCTGCAGGCGACGGAACCACTTATCCACCTTGTTGGGGCGTGCACGGCGGCAAATCCAGGCCACGATCACCATCAGCAGCGAACCGAAGACAAAGCCCAGCAATGGCGAGATAAAGATAAAGGCAACGGTCTTGATCAGGCCAGCAGCAATCAAGGGCGTAGTGCCGGCCTTGGCAACCACCGCACCGACGATGCCACCGATGAGCGCGTGCGAAGAGCTCGATGGAATGCCGTAGTACCAGGTAATCAGGTTCCAGACAATGGCACCCGCCAGCGCACCGAACACCACATGGGTGTCCACGATGTCAGGGGTCACAATGCCCTTGCCCACCGTCGCAGCTACGCTCAGGTGAAAGACAAAAATCGCTACAAAGTTGAAAAAGGCGGCAAACACCACGGCCTGCGTGGGTTTGAGAACGCCCGTAGAGACAACGGTTGCAATGGAGTTCGCCGCATCATGAAACCCGTTCATGAAGTCGAAAATCAGCGCCATTGCCACCAGCAAAATGACCACCCACAGGGCAGCTTGTACGGTTTCCATGATCAGGAGTCTCTGTGCTGGTCAATCAGGAGTTTTCGAGGACGATGCCCTCGATGATGTTGGCAACGTCTTCGCACTTGTCGGAGATGGTTTCCATCAGTTCGTACACGGCCTTGAGCTTGATCAGTTCACGCACGTCTTCTTCTTCACGGAACAGCTTGCTCATGGCTGCGCGCAGCACGCGGTCAGCGTCCGACTCCAGACGGTCGATTTCTTCGCAGGTCTTGATGGCCGCTTCCACGTTGTCGGGATTTGCAATATTGCCCAGCAGCTTGACGGCATCGCTCAGGCGCTCGCAGCACTTGACGCTCAGATCGGTCAGGCGGTGGATTTCCTCATTCATGCTGCGGATGTCATACAGCGCCATGGCTTCGGCCGAGTCCTGGATCAGGTCAGCCACATCGTCCATGCCATTGATCAGGCTGTGGATGTGCTCACGGTCCAGTGGCGTGATGAAGGTCTGGTGCAGCGTCTTGGTGACTTCGTGTGTCACGCGGTCTGCGGCACGCTCTGCGTTATCCACATCGCTGATGTACTTTTCGCGCAAGTGCGGATCGTTGTAGTTAGCGACCAGCTGCGAAAACGCGCGAGCAGCTTCAACGATGCGATCCGCATGTTGGTTGAACATTTCAAAAAAGTTGCCTTCGCGCGGCAAGAGTTTGCCAAACAGCATGGACATTCCCCAAAGATGATGTGCAGGTAAAAGTTAAGCAGCCCCGCCACCATGAAGCGTAGGCTGCTGAAATATTTGGTTGTACGGCAAGCGCGCAGAAAAAAGTGCCTCGCCGACCAGTGACTGCAAAGCGCCACGACATGACGCCGATTGCAGGTGCATGGAACTTCAGAAATTCTCCATGACAACCGCATGAAGATTGGATGAATTTTTTATGACATTTCTGTGACAACACCCAAACCCGAACAGGGCTATGTAAGTGCCAGCTTCATTTGAATCGCTGATGAATTATGCACACAGACATATTTCCATGCAGCGATCATCAGGATGCAAAAAACGTTGCTGCACCGCAACAAATTTAAACATTGAGCCCTGCCCAGTCATAAAAACAGGCACGGATGCTGCACATCCATGCTTTAGCGCGGCGGTTTGCGCTGCTGCGGCGACTGTGCATTGAGCTGCTGCAGACGGGCCAGCTTGTCAGCAATCTTGATCTCCAGCCCGCGTGGCACGGGCTGGTAAAAATGCGGGTTGTCCATGCCCTCGGGGAAGTAATCCTCACCCGCCGCAAAGGCCTCGGGTTCGTCATGCGCATAGCGGTAGCCCTTGCCCCAGTCCATGTCTTGCATCATCTTGGTCGGTGCATTGCGCAGGTGCATGGGAATGGGGCGTGTGCCTTCGGTCTTCACCAGCGCCTTCATCTGGTTGTAGGCCTTGTAGCCCGCATTGCTCTTGGGCGCCACTGCCAGATAGATCACCGCCTGGGCCAGCGCCAGCTCCCCTTCGGGGCTGCCCAGGCGCTCGTAGGTGGCGGCTGCATCATTGGCAATCTGCATGGCGCGCGGATCTGCCAAGCCAATGTCTTCCCAGGCCATGCGCACAATACGCCGCGCCATATAGCGCGGATCTGCCCCACCGTCGAGCATGCGGCACAGCCAATACAGCGCAGCGTCGGGGTCGGAGCCGCGCACCGACTTGTGCAGCGCGCTGATGCTGTCGTAGAACTGCTCCCCGCCCTTGTCATAGCGGCGCATTCGCTCGCCCAGCACCTGCAGCAGCCAGGCATCGGTAATGCTTGCCACCCCGGCCTGCTCGGCCGTGATGGACAGCGTCTCCAGCGTGTTGAGCAGGCGGCGAGCATCGCCGTCCGCATAGGCAATCAGGCGCTCCAGCGCTTCATCTTCAATAGCTGGAACCGCTTTCAGCGCCTGCGCCTTGGCCACAATCTGCTTCAAATCCTCCGGCGTCAGACTTTGCAGCACATAGACCGCGGCGCGCGACAGCAGCGCAGAGTTCACCTCGAACGACGGGTTTTCCGTGGTCGCTCCAATAAAGGTGAACAAGCCGCTTTCCACATGCGGCAAAAAGGCATCCTGCTGGCTTTTGTTGAAGCGGTGCACTTCATCCACAAACACAATGGTGGACTGGGGCATTAGGCCGCTGCGTGCAGCTTCGGCCTTTTCTACGGCTTCGCGGATGTCCTTGACGCCGCCGAGCACGGCACTGATGGTCAGAAACTGCGCATCAAAGGCATCAGCCATGAGGCGCGCAATCGTGGTCTTGCCCACGCCCGGCGGGCCCCAGAGGATGCAGCTGTGGGGGCGACCCGACTCAAAAGCCAGCCGCAGCGGCATGCCTTCACCCAGCACATGCTGCTGGCCAACCACCTCGCTCAGATGGCGAGGGCGCAGACGCTCGGGAAGGGGTTGGTACAAGCCATCGGCTTTGATATCACGCAAATCAGCCTCGTTCTTACCGGGTATTACAAAAGCCGCCATATAACAGATGTTTATATGGTGCAGAATCAGTGTTTCATCGGATCTTTGCATGTTTTGCGCGATGGCCACCACCACCGCCCAACAACACTGCTTGTTCGTTCCGCGAAGCCACAAGCTTAAACGGCACGAATCTTCCCTGCTCCGCTTGCAGTCGCTGCGACCCTCGACTGCAACGCATCTGAGAGCCAGCGCTGGCTGCCATCTGCATGCAGCTGCTGACGCTGCGCTCACAAAGTCCGTGAATCATCGCTTGTTCTAACACCAGACTGCAGCACCACGGTGCCACGGTTGCTGAGGTATTTCGGTTTTTCGTATGAAAACACTCAAGACGCGGGACATCATTGCCCTCGGATTCATGACATTTGCGCTGTTTCTCGGCGCTGGCAACATCATTTTTCCTCCCAGCGTAGGCCTGGCCGCAGGTGAGTTCCAGTGGTCGGCAGCGCTTGGCTTTTTGCTGACAGCCGTGGGCCTGCCGCTGCTGGGCGTCATTGCGCTGGCACGTGTGGGCGGCGGTCTGGATACCCTGACCCACCCTATCGGCAAGCTGGCTGGCACCCTGATGGGCCTGGCCATCTACCTGACGATTGGCCCCTTCTTTGCCACACCGCGTACGGCCACCGTGTCGTTTGAGGTGGGCATGGCGCCCTTCACGGGCAACACCCCGGAAGCCCTGCTGATCTTCACCATTGGCTACTTCCTGCTGGTGATGGTGCTGGCACTGTTCCCCGGCAAGCTGATGGACAACATCGGCAAGATCATCACCCCCGCGCTGATTGCTGTGCTGGCCATTCTGGGCATTGCCGCCTTCATGGCACCTGCGGGTGACATCGCCGCCCCTGCAGCCGCCTATGACGCCGCAGGCAAGGCACTGGCACAGGGCTTTCTGATGGGCTATCAGACCATGGATGCGCTGGCATCACTGGTGTTTGGCATCCTGATTGTGGCTTCCATCAAGGCCGCAGGCGTCACGGACACCCGTCTGCACACCCGCTACACCATCTATGCCGGCATCATTGCTGCGCTGGGTCTGGGTCTGGTCTATGTCTCGCTGATCTATCTGGGTGCCATGAGCGGCACCACCGTGCCTGCGGATGCCAGCGGCGTGCAGATTCTGACCCTCTATGTAGAGCGCACTTTTGGTACCAGCGGCATTGTGCTGCTGGCGGCCGTGATTTTGCTGGCCTGCCTGACCACAGGCGTGGGCCTGGTCAGCGCCTGCTCGGCCTACTTCAGCCAGCTGCTGGGCGTGAAGTACCGCACCGTGGTGGTGGTGATGTCGGTGTTCTGCGCCGCCGTGGCCAACCAGGGCCTGGCCCAGCTGATTGCCGTGGCCGTACCCGTGCTGGTGCTGATCTACCCCGTAGCCATTGCCCTGATTGCACTGGGTCTGCTGTCCAAGCTGTGGCGCCATAAGGCACGCGTATTCATTCCCGCGATGAGCACTGCGCTGGTCTTTGGCCTGATTGACGGCGCCAAGGCCGCTGGCCTGAACGTGCCCGAGGTGTTTGCCTCGCTGCCTGGCAGCGAAGTAGGCCTGGGCTGGCTGGTGCCCGTGCTGGTGGTCATGGTGGTGGCAGGCGTGCTGGATCGCGTTCGCGCCATTCCTGCCAAGGCTTAAGTGCCTCACAAAGCCTGCTGCTTCAGCAAAAAAGCCCTGCGGACATGCCCTCCGCAGGGCTTTTTTTCATAGCCACTATCAAAAGAAAAGCTGCCAGCGCTGATAAATCAAGGACTTCAGATATAAAAGTATCTGAAACCCTCTAATTTCAAGCGCTAGCAGCTATTGCTTTGAAAGCATGCATCGGCATCTGATTTACTGCTGCACGATGTCTGCACCTGCAGGCACTTCAAATCGGAAATTCACCGCGGGTAGGGAAGGCAGTACCTGCATCTGCTCAAAGCGGATCACAGAGCGCTGACCAAAGCTGTCCAGAATGTCCATGGCAGCCAGCGTAGAACCCTGAAAGCCTACGCGCACGCTCTTGAGCTGGCTGTCTGCCTCACGCGGCTCGGCCTCCACCCATTCCAGGCCATCCGCTGCAGGCAATGCCTTCAGATGAAAAGTCTTTTGCAGCGCCCCCACGTCATTGGCCGAAGCCAGCACCGCCGCAGGCGTGCTGCCCAGCGCATCAGCCTGTCTGCGCTGGGTGACCTGGTTCAGGTCTACGTCATACAGCCAGACGTTGTTGCCGTCCGCCACAATGGTCTGCTCAAAAGGCTTGGCGTAGACAAACTTGAACTGGCCCGGACGCTGAAATTCAAAACTGCCGCTGCTGACCTTGCTGCGCGCCGTCTCGCCTTCCCTTGCAGGGGCTGTCACCGTCTGCGTGAACTGCGCCTGCCCAGCCTTGGCCGTGCGCATGAATTGCTCCAGGCTCTGCAGCCCATCCGCCCAGGCCGCCAATGGCAGCAGACCCAGCAGCACCCATGCGCCTATGCTTTGTTTCTTCATGACAACTGTCTTTCTCTTTATTCCGGCCGTGCTGGCATCAGCACTTCGCGCTGGCCGCTGGCCGTCAGTGCGCTGACCAGCCCTGCTTTTTCCATCTGCTCCAGCAGATTGGCCGAACGGTTGTAGCCAATACGCAGCTTGCGCTGCACGTAGGAAATACTGGCCTTGCGGTCTTTCAGCACAATTTCCACGGCCTGGTCATACATGGGGTCACGCTCACCGCCGGCTTCGCCGTCGCCGTCCACGCCGCCCTCTTCAGAGGAGGCGGCTTCCAGCACGCCGTCGATGTAATCAGGCTCGCCCTGCTCTTTCAGATAACTCACCACGCGGTGCACTTCATCGTCCGACACAAACGCGCCGTGCACGCGGATGGGCAGACCTGTGCCGCTGGCCATGTAGAGCATGTCTCCCATGCCCAGCAGGCTCTCGGCACCCATCTGGTCCAGGACGGTGCGGCTGTCAATCTTGGACGAAACCTGAAAAGCAATACGTGTCGGAATGTTGGCCTTGATCAGGCCGGTGATCACGTCCACGCTGGGGCGCTGCGTGGCCAGACTCAGGTGGATACCCGCTGCACGCGCCTTCTGGGCCAGACGGGCAATCAGCTCTTCAATCTTCTTGCCGACCACCATCATCAGGTCTGCCAGCTCATCGATCACGATGACGATGTGCGGCAGGCGGTCCAGCGGTTCGGGCTGCTCTGGCGTCAGGCTGAAGGGGTTGCCAATGCTCTCGCCCTTGGCCTTGGCTTCGCTGATCTTGGTGTTGTAGCCCGCCAGATTGCGCACGCCCAGCTTGGACATGAGCTTGTAACGGCGCTCCATCTCAGCCACGCACCAGTTCAGGCCGTTGGCAGCCTGTTTCATATCGGTCACCACAGGCGCCAGCAGGTGCGGAATGCCTTCGTAGACCGACATTTCCAGCATCTTGGGGTCGATCATGAGCAGGCGCACTTCCTTGGGGTCTGCCTTGTACAGCAGCGACAAAATCATGGCATTGATACCCACGGACTTGCCGGAGCCGGTCGTGCCCGCCACCAGCACGTGGGGCATCTTGGCCAGGTCAGCCACCACGGGTTTGCCTTCGATGTCCTTGCCCAGGCCAATGGTCAGCAGGCTCTTGGCCTCGTGGTAGACCTGCGAGCCCAGCACTTCCGACAGGCGAATCGACTGGCGCTTGGCATTGGGCAATTCCAGCGCCATGAAGTTCTTGCCGGGAATGGTCTCGATCACGCGGATAGACACCAGCGACAGCGAGCGCGCCAGATCCTTGGCCAGATTCACAATCTGCGAACCCTTCACGCCCGTGGCCGGTTCAATCTCGTAGCGCGTGACCACAGGGCCGGGCGTGGCCTGCACCACGCGCACTTCCACGCCAAAGTCCTTGAGCTTTTTCTCAATCAGGCGGCTGGTCATCTCCAGCGTCTCAGGAGCGACGGTTTCCTGCTTGACCGGAGCGGCATCGAGCAGATCAATCTGCGGCAGGTGGCCGTCCTGCATCTGCGTGTCCTGAAACAGCGGCTTCTGGCGCTCCTTGAGCACGCGCTCACTGGGTACTGCAGGCGCTGCCGTGGGGGTGATGATGAGCACAGGTTCGTGCTGGTGCACGTCATCGAGCTCCTGGCGCACTTCTTCCACCACTTTTTCTCGCTCACGCGCGGCCTTGCGGCCTTCGGCCGTGTCCTTGATCTTTTCGCGCTTTTGCTGGTTCAGGCGCACCGCCGCTTCAATGGCCGCGCCCAGCTTTTCTGCCACGCTGCCCCAGGAAAAGCGGAACACCAGAGCCAGGGCCAGCACCATCAGCACAATGCCAATCAGGCCCGAGCCCGTAAAGCCCAGCCAGCGCACCGCCCCCAAGCCCAGCGCATAACCAAGCACGCCACCGGCATGGCCGGGCAGCAGGTCTTCAAAACGGTACAGGCGCGACCACTCCAGCATGCAGCTCACGGCCAGCAGCAAGCCCACACCGGCCCACCACTTCATGCGCTCACGCACAGAGGTGATTTCCATGCTCTGCCCGCGCACCCAGCGCAAGGCAGAACTGCCCAGCGTATAGCCCGCAATCAGCAGCAGCCACCACACGGACATGCCAAAACCAAAATAGCAGGCATCCGCCAGCAGCGCGCCCGAGCGGCCCAGCCAGTTATGGACGATGCCGCCATCACCGCTGCCCGAGGTAGACCATGCCGGATCGGTGCCGGAATAGCTCAACATGGCCAGCAGCCAGAACAGCAATCCCAGAGCACCTGCGATCAGGCAGATCTCATGACCAAACCGCGCCAAGCCATATCTGGGCGCAGATGGTGAAGAATTGGCATTCAATGCATTCGAGGAATAAGTCATACGCAGGCGGGAGCTTACCTTAGGCGCGCAGCCCACTACACAAACGGTTGCAACGCCAGTGCAAGCACTTGCAACATACAGGGCACTGTCTGACAGACGTGACGCTATACAAGCCTGTCCGTACACTGCTTGCCCTGGCTCAACAGGCTGGCAGTTCCCTGTCGCAAGCAGCCTGTGTTTACAGGCATGCGCCGCAGGGACTCCGCCAGCTTTCTACAATGCCAGCGTATCCCATGCAAGCCATGACTGTGGCATGCATCTGGGCTGGCCCGTGTGTTCAACCGTGTTGCGCCAAGTGCGCAGCACCTTCTTCGAAAAGCAACATGTCCACCAACCAACACGCCAAAGTTCTGATCCTGGGCTCCGGCCCTGCCGGTTACACCGCTGCCATCTACGCTGCGCGTGCCAACCTCAACCCCATGCTGGTCACGGGCATGGCGCAAGGCGGTCAGCTCATGACCACCACCGAAGTGGACAACTGGCCTGCCGACGTCAACGGCGTGCAAGGCCCTGAGCTGATGCAGCGCTTCATGGAGCACGCCGAGCGCTTCAAGGCCCAGCTGGTGTTTGACCACATCCACAGCGTGGATCTGTCCAAGCGCCCCTTCACCCTGCAGGGCGACAGCGGCACCTACACCTGTGACAGCCTGATCATTGCCACCGGCGCATCGGCCAAGTACCTGGGCCTGCCCTCCGAAGAAGCCTTCATGGGCCGTGGCGTTTCCGGCTGCGCGACCTGCGACGGTTTCTTCTACCGCGACCAGCCCGTGTGCGTGGTCGGCGGCGGCAACACCGCCGTGGAAGAGGCGCTGTACCTGTCCAATATTGCCTCCAAGGTCACTGTCATCCACCGCCGCGACAAGTTCACGGCCGAGCCCATCCTGGTCGACAAGATGATGGACAAGGTCAAGGAAGGCAAGATTGAGCTCAAGACCCACTTCACACTGGATGAAGTGCTGGGTGACCAGTCGGGCGTGACGGGCGTGCGCATCAAGCACACGCAGGATGGCCACACCGAAGACATCACGCTGCAAGGCTGCTTCATCGCCATCGGCCACTCGCCCAACACCGAGATCTTCAAGGGTCAGCTGGAGATGGAAAACGGCTACATCGTCACCCAGGGCGGTCACAAGGGCTTTGCCACACAGACCAGCGTGCCCGGCGTGTTTGCTGCGGGTGACGTGCAGGACAGCGTCTACCGCCAGGCCATCACCAGCGCAGGCACAGGCTGCATGGCAGCACTGGATGCCCAGCGCTTCCTGGAACAGGAATAAACGGCCGCGCACAGGTAATACCCTGCAGCCTTAGGCCCATTTAGACAAAGCCCGTATAATCGCGGGCTTTGCTGCATTTGGCCTTGGCGCACCAGCGTCTGGCACACGGTGCTACAAATCGGGTTACCGCCACCCATTAATTGGCGAGGTGAGGTTGTCGACACATTGCTTTGCGCAACGCAGAGCCCCGGAGTCGGCGGCCGTTTCAAATATCGGAGTGTCCAAATGGCACGCGTATGTGAAGTTACGGGCAAGAAGCCCATGGTGGGCAACAACGTTTCCCACGCCAACAACAAGACCAAGCGTCGTTTCCTGCCTAACCTGCAGTACCGTCGTTTCTGGGTTGAGAGCGAAAACCGCTGGGTGCGTCTGCGCGTTTCTAGCGCTGCTCTGCGCCTGATCGACAAGAACGGCATCGACTCCGTGCTCGCAGACATGCGCGCCCGTGGCCAGGCTTAATTTCCACTGAAGGAGAATCAACATGGCTTCCAAAGGCGGACGCGAAAAGATCAAGCTGGCTTCGACTGCTGGCACAGGTCACTTCTACACCACGACCAAGAACAAGAAGACGATGCCTGAAAAGATGTCGATCATCAAGTTCGACCCCAAGGCTCGCAAGCACGTCGAGTACAAGGAAACCAAACTGAAGTAATTCAGTCTTTGCTTTTACAAAAAAACCGCCTTCGCATCTGCGCTGGCGGTTTTTTGTTGCCTGCGTGCCCGGCAGTGGCTTGTACGCTGCCTACAATCAGTGCTGTGACCAGCTGCTTCAGCTGGTCACATACGTTCTCAGGGCGGGGTGCAATTCCCCACCGGCGGTAAGCAGCCCAGACTGCAAGCCCGCGAGCGCCTGGATGGCTCCAGCCATGCAGGGTCAGCAGATCTGGTGTAACTCCAGAGCCGACGGTCAAAGTCCGGATGAAAGAGCAACGTGAAGATAGTTCTCTCCCAGCCGAGAGGCCTGTGTGCGCATGCACGCTGGTCTTTCTGCTATGTCTGCCTTCGCGCGCCCTGATTCATTTGTTGTTCTCTCTTGTGCAGACACAGACCATGAATCAGACCATGACCCACACCATTGCTTCCAACGCAGCCTTGCAACAGGCCCGCATCGCCATCATCAGCGCCAACTGGCACAGCGATGTCGTGCACCAGGCCCGCGATGCCTGCGCACGCCAGCTGCAGACGCTCGGCGTAGCGCCCGCCCGCATCCATCAGATTGAAGTCCCCGGTGCCTTTGAAATTCCGCTAATGGCCAAGAAGCTGGCCGAATCTGGCAAGTTTGACGCAGTGATTGGCTGCGCCGTGATTGTGAACGGTGGCATCTACCACCATGAGTTTGTCTCAACCGCCGTGGTTGATGGTCTGATGCGCGTACAGCTAGGCACCGGCGTGCCTGTCTTCTCGGTAGCACTGACGCCCTACAACTTCCAGCCTTCAGAAGACCTGCAAGGCTTCTTCCGCCAGCATTTCATCAAAAAGGGGATGGAAGCTGCCGATGCCTGCGCGCAGACACTGGCAGCACATGCGAATGTTGACGCCCTGCTCAGCGAAACAGTACAGGCCTGAATCACACCCCAGACTCGCTGCGGCCCCGATGGGGCCGATGGCATCACAGCAGCTCCAGCACTTTCTCCGGTGGACGGCACAGTGCCGCCCCCTTGGGGGTGACGACGATGGGGCGGTTGAGCAGCACCGGGTGCTGGGCCACAGCCATGATCAGCTGCTCATCCGTCACCGCTGGGTTGTCCAGCCCCAGTTCCTTGAACACAGCTTCCTTGCTGCGCAGCAGCTCACGCACGGGAACACCAATGTGAGCCACCAGCTCCGACAGCTCAGGCGCCGTCAACGGCGTGGCGATGTAATCCACGATATTTGGCTCAATGCCCTTGTCACGCAGAATTTGCAGGGCGCCGCGCGAATTGCTGCAGCGGTTGTTGTGAAAAATGGTGATGTCGCTCATAGGATGCCTAGTCTATGCGCTGCGCGCGGCTTTGAAGCCGCCAATACCCAGCAGCAGCCAGGCCAGCATCAGACAGCTGCCACCCCAGGGCACCAAAGGACGAAAAGCCTCAACCCCAGTCAGTGTGCGCAGATAGATCAAGCCACTGAACAAGAGCACACCCAGCACAAACAGCCCGCCAGACGCACAGATCCAGCGATTGCCGCGCCCTGTAAGCGCCAGCATGCCCACACCCAGCAAGGCCAGCGCATGGAACATCTGCTGCTGTACAGCCATCTGCAGCGAAGCGCGTGTGGCCTCTCGTACCGTAGCATCTGCAATAAAGCCCAAACCATGCGAAGCATAGGCGGCCATGGCCACGCCCGTCACACCCAACAAGGCTGCCACAGGAATCCAGAATTTGTACATAAAAGCTTTCAATCTGTCATGACCGCAACTTGCTGCGGCTTCGAAACAGGGCTTGCCTGGGCTACCGCCACCAGCGATGGCTGGCGCAGCGCCTCGACACGGTCACGCAGATCCTGGGCCCATACCCGGCGATCCCGGCCATTGGCTTTTTCTGGTGTGCCATAGCGGACCACTGCTACTAGGTGCTCGGTCTGAATGGTGCGCCACAGGCTGCGCAGCATGGGCTCGTCTTCATAGGCCTCGCAGGGCACAAAGGAGCGCTCACCCGTGCGTGCATCCACAAAGGTCATGGCTACGGGCTGCACGGCTGCATCGGCATCAATGGCAGCCTGCAGCATATTGCCGTGAAACGGCAGCAGTTCACGACCATTGCCTGTCGTGCCTTCGGGGAAGACGGTGAGGATGTCACCGTTGCGCAGCGCCTGCGTCATGCTCTGCACCGTGCGCTGCGTGTCACGGCGCGAGCTGCGCTGCACAAACAGCGTGCCCGCCGCACGTGCCAGATGGCCGACGATGGGCCAGTTGGCAATCTCTGCCTTGGAGATAAAACGGCAGTGGCGTGCCGCATGCAAAGTGGGAATATCCAGCCAGGACTGGTGGTTGGCCACCAGCAGCACAGGACCCTGTGCCACAGGCTGTCCCTCGATGTGCAGCGCAATACCTGCCCTGCTTAAAAACTCTCGTGCCCAGTTTTCCACCATGCGCTGCTGTTGCTGCGCATCCAGATGGTCAAGTCCCTGGCGTGCGGTGCGCACACCCTTGAGTGCATGCCACAGCATGCGCGAAAAACGTCCAACTGCACGCAGAGTTCCTGCCATCAAGCTCTCCCACTTTGTGTTTACGGTTACACCCTCTTGTTCATCCTCAGCACACGGCTGCGCACTCGCACGCAACGGCTCTGCAGCCACCTGCAAGCCAAAGCCTGCCGGTGGTGCGATCAAGGCTTAGTTGCGCTCAAACGCGATATGGCCATTGACCATGGTCAGCTGCACGCGTGCAGGCACTTCATAGCCAGTGAACGGTGTGCTCTTGCCCTGGCTGACCAGGGCCTGTGGCATGACAGTCCATGCCTGCTGTGGGTTGACCACGCACAGGTCGGCCACGCCGCCTTCTACCAGCTGACCCAGGCTGGCCTGCAAGGTTCCCAGCGCGCTGCCCAGCAGACGTGCAGGAGCAGCGGTCACCACTTCCAGCGCACGCAGCAGCGGCACATTCTGGTCTTGCGACCATTTGACAGCCAGCGACAGCAGCAGCTCCACGCCGGTGGCACCGGCTTCTGCTTCTGCAAAAGGCAGCACCTTGGCGTCATCATCGACGGGGCAGTGGTCAGACACCAGCGCATCAATCGTGCCATCGGCCAGGGCAGCAGACAGCGCCTCGCGGTCGCGCTGCTGGCGCAGCACGGGAATCAGGCGTGCGCTGCTGTCGAAGTAGCCAATGTCGTTTTCCGTCAGATGCAGGCTGTTGATGGACACGTCTGCCGTCACATTCATGCCCTCGGCCTTGGCCTTGCGCACCAGCTCCACGCCAGCGGCGCTGGAAATACGACACAGGTGCACGCGGGTCTGCGAGCCACGGATCAACTCAAAAATCGTGTGCAGGGCAATGGTCTCGGCCGCCACAGGCACGCCGGACAAGCCCATGCGTGTGGCCAGCGCACCGCTGGCAGCCACGCCCTTGCCCAGGTCCTTGTCCTGGGGACGCAGCCACACGGCATAGCCAAAGGTGTTGGCGTAGTTCAGCGCACGGCTGAGCGTGGTGATGCTGGACAGGGGCGTATCCGCCTGACCAAAGGCCACGCAGCCTGAATCAGACAGCTCTGCCATTTCCGTCAGCACTTCACCCTGGAGGCCCTTGGTCAGCGCCCCCATGGGGAAGACGCGCGACTGGTGCAGCTTTTCAGCACGCAGCTTGAGCATTTCCACCAGTCCCTGCTCGTCCAGCACGGGGTCGGTATCAGGCAGGCACACAAGGCTGGTCACACCACCAGCCACGCTGGCCGCCATTTCGGACGTCAGCATGTCTTCGTGCTCATGACCGGGTTCACGCAGGCGCACCGCCAGGTCCACCAGACCGGGCAGTACCCACTGGCCAGAAGCATCAATCACACGGTCTGCTTCAAAGCCTGCAGGCAGCTGACCAATGGCTAGCACACGGCCAGAAGCCACGGCCACATCACATACCTGGTCAAAACCACGGGCCGGATCAATCACGCGGCCGTTTTGAATCAAGATTTTCATGGTTACATACCAAATTGGCCTCTAGCGCTTATCCAGCAAGCGCTAGTAGCTATCAAAACAATTACGCTTCGTTGCCTGCGACGATGGACATGACCGCCATACGCACGGCAATACCAAACGTCACCTGCGACAGAATCACGGCCTGCGGGCCATCGACCACGGCGGAGTCAATCTCCACGCCGCGGTTGATGGGGCCAGGGTGCATGACGATGGCATCGGGCTTGGCCAGTGCCAGGCGCTTTTCGGTCAGGCCAAAGCTCTTGAAGTATTCCTGGCTCGAAGGCAGCAGCGCGCCGCTCATGCGCTCGTTCTGCAAACGCAGCATGATGATGACGTCGCAGTCCTTGATACCTTCTTCCAGGTTGTGGAAGACGCGCACGCCCATGCTGCTCATGTCGGAGGGCACCAGGGTACGAGGCCCCACCACGCGCACTTCAGCAGCGCCCAGCGTGGTCAGCGCATGGATGTCAGAGCGCGCCACGCGCGAGTGCAGCACATCGCCCACGATGGCCACGCGCAGGTTGGAGAAGTCCTTCTTGTAGTGACGGATGGTGTACATGTCCAGCAGACCCTGTGTGGGGTGTGCGTGACGGCCGTCACCGGCATTGACCACGTGCACATGGGGTGCCACGTGCTGGGCAATCAGGTAAGGCGCACCGGACTCGCTGTGGCGCACGACAAAAATATCGGCCGCCATGGCCGAGAGGTTGTCGATGGTGTCCAGCAGGGTCTCGCCCTTGGCGGTCGAGGAGCGGGCAATGTCCAGATTGAACACGTCAGCCGACAGGCGCTTGGCCGCGATCTCAAACGTGGTGCGCGTGCGTGTACTGTTTTCAAAGAACAGATTGAACACGCTCTTGCCACGCAGCAGCGGCACTTTCTTGACTTCACGGTCATTGACGCTGACGAAGTTCTCAGCGGTGTCCAGAATTTGGGTCAGGATGTCTTTGGACAATCCCTCCGTGGAGAGCAGGTGGATCAGCTCGCCGTTCTTGTTCAGTTGGGGGTTGTTGCGCTTGTACAGCACGTTCATGCCTCTTTGACTTCAAATTGGAAGGTGCCGTCTTCTGTGCGTGCCAGCGCCAGCGACTGGCTGGCGGGCAGCGCCACGCGTGCGGCGGCAAATTCGGCGGCCACTGGCAGCTCACGGCCACCACGGTCCACCAGCACGGCCAGGCGCACGCTTGCTGGGCGGCCATAGTCGTACAGCTCGTTCAAAATGGCACGCACGGTGCGGCCGGTGTAGAGCACATCGTCCAGCACCAGAATGTCAGCGCCGTTCACATCAAAGTCCAGCTGTGTCTGCACGCTCTGCGCCATGCCACGCTGGGCAAAGTCATCGCGGTGCAGGGCCGAGGACAGCACGCCGGGCTTGCCGGGCAGGCCCAGGTCCTTGTGCAGTCGTTCTGCCAGCCAGGCACCGCCCGAGGCCACGCCTGCCAACTGGGTGTTCGGTCCCATCAGACTGCGCACGCCGCGCAGCAGCTCACGGTACAGGGCTTCGGCATCCAGCACCAAAGAACCAGCGGAAAGACTCATGCAATGCTCCTCAAAAATTGCTCCAGGATGATGCATGCCGACGCAGCATCGGCATCTTTGGCACCACCGGCCAGGGCTTCGGTAGTACTGTAGCGCTCATCCACTTCATAAACAGGCAGGTTAAAGCGCCCGCGCAGCTGGCGGCCAAACTTCAGCGCCTTGGCCGTGTTCTCGTGCGGTGCGCCATCCGGGTGGTAAGGCACACCAATGACCAGCGCCTGTGGCTGCCACTCCTTGATCAGTTTCTCAATGGCTGCAAAGCGTGCATCTGCGCCTTCGGCCTTGATGGTGGGCAGCGGACTGGCTGCGCCAAACACACGGTTGCCCGAAGCGCAGCCCGTGCGCTTGGTGCCGAAGTCAAAGGCCAGTAACTGCTGCACATGCGCAGGAATGACCACGGCCTTGTCAGCAGCATTGCCGGGCCGTGGAAGGGAAGTATCGGGGGTCATGCGCGACCTGCTTCGGGAGAGAGCATCCAGGGCTGCAGGCCCAGCAGGCTCAAGGCTTTGTTGTAGCGCTCTTCGGCGGGGGTGTCGAAGATCACCTGGGGATCGGCGTGCACCGTCAGCCAGGCGTTTTCACCCAGCTCGGACTCCAGCTGTCCTTCACCCCAGGAGGCATAGCCCAGCGTGACCAGCACGCGGCGTGGGCCCGCGCCATTGGCAATGGCTTCCAGCACGTCCTTGGAGGTGGTCATCTCCAGCCCTCCAGGCACGGTCAGCGTAGAGGCATAGGCAGACTGGTTGGCTTCCGCGCCTTCGATGATGATGGGGTCGTGCAGTACAAAGCCGCGATCGGTCTGCACAGGGCCACCACGGAAGACCATGTCTTCCTGCAGGTCCTCTCGCCCCATGGGCAGATCGATCTTGCGCAGCAAGGATTGCAGACTCAGCGTGGAAGGCTTGTTGATGATCAGACCGAGCGCACCGCGCTCGTTGTGTTCACACAAATACACCACGCTGCGGGAAAAGGACTCATCCTCCAGATTGGGCATGGCAATCAGGAAGTGGTGCGTCAAATTGATAGGCGCAGATTCAGCGGGCATAACCGCGTATTTTAGCGATGATCCACGCGCCATTTGGCAGTGCCACACAAGCCCCTGCAGTCCTGAAAGCAAGAAAAAAGAGAGCTGCCAGCGCTTGAAATTACTTGATTTCAGAATACTTTCCATCTGAAATCCTTGAATAACAAGCGCTAGCAGCTCTCTTTATAAGAGCAGTCTTATTCGCTGCGTACAGCGACAGCATCTTCCTGCGGCTCAGGCAAAGGCTTGCCCACTGCATAGTGGTGCACCAGCGCCATGAGTTCGTCGTCTGAGTACGGCTTACCCAGGTAGTGGTTGGCACCAAGCTCCATGGCGTGGTCACGGTGCTTCTGGGCAATACGCGAGGTAATCATGATCACCGGCAGGTGCTGCAGACGCTCGGCAGCACGGATGCTGCGCAGCAGATCAAAACCGTCCATGCGCGGCATTTCAATATCGGACAGCACCACGCTGGGCAGTTCTTCGCCCTGCAGCTTGTCCAGCGCCTGCAGGCCATCGTTGGCGGTGATGACGCGGTAGCCTTCGCGCTGCAGCAGGCGCTGCGACACACGGCGCACGGTGATGGAGTCGTCCACCACCATGACCAGCGGCACCTGGCTCGATGGCTGCACGCCGGTGACGGGCTCGGCAGGCGCTGCTTCGCGCTGCAGCTGCTTGGCGGTCTGCTCGTCCAGCACGGCGGGCAAGCCCTTGCCCAGTTCACGGATCTGCGCACCGTACACCGTGGTCAGCGCCACAGGGTTGTAGATCAGCACCACAGCACCAGAGGCCAGCACCGACATGCCAGTCAGACCAGGCAGGCGAGACATTTGCGCGCCCAGCGGCTTGATCACCACTTCCTGCTGGCCCAGCACTTCATCCACGTGCAATGCAATGCGCTGCGAGGCGCTTCGGATCAGCACCACAGGCCGTGTCTTGCCTGCGCCATCGTCCACACTGCGGGGTGACTGGCTCCAAACGGCACCGGCCCAGTAGAACGGAATGCGCTCGTCGCCTTCCATCAGTTCGCCGCTGCGGTAGGCGGCTTCCAGATCCGCCATGCTCACACGGCGCACGACTTCCACCAGGCTGGCTGGCACACCTACGGAGAAGCTACCAGCACGCAGCATCACAACCTGCGTCACCGCCGTGGTCAGTGGCAGCACCAGCCGGAAGGCAGAGCCCTGGCCGGGCAGGGTGTGCGTTTCAATACGGCCACCAAGCGCCTGCACTTCGGAGCGCACCACATCCATGCCAATACCACGGCCCGACACGCCTGTGACCTGCTGCGCCGTCGTAAAGCCGGGCATGAAGATCAGCTGGGCTGCGCGTGCGGCATCCACCACCTCATCAGCAGTGATCAGCCCCTGTGCCAGTGCCTTGTCGCGGATACGCTCCACATTCAGGCCTGCGCCGTCATCGTGGAAGCTCACCGCTACGTCATTGCCTTCCTGCTGCACCTGCACGCTGATGGTGCCGCTGGCAGGCTTGCCCGCTGCGGTGCGCAGCTCGGGCTTTTCAATACCGTGGTCCACGCAGTTGCGCAGCAAATGCTCAAACGCAGGCACCATGCGCTCGAGCACGCCACGGTCCATTTCAATGGTGCCACCCGTCAGGCCCAGCTTGACCTGCTTGCCGGTTTCCTTGGACGTGCGGCGCACCACGGCATACAGACGCTCAGAGATAGCGTCGAACTCCACCATGCGCGTGCGCAGCAAGTCACGCTGCAGCTCACGGGCCTGACGGCCCTGGGCCATCAGATCGTCTTCCGCCGCGTCCACATCCCGCTGCAGACTGCGCTGCACCGTGGCCACGTCGTTGACCGACTCGGCCATCATGCGCGTGAGCTCCTGCACACGCGTGAAACGGTCAAACTCGAGCGGGTCAAAGTCTGCACCGGCTTCCTTGGCCAGCTGCATGCGCGACTGCATCTGTGACTCGGCCTGCACCTCCACATCACGCAGCTGCTGGCGCAGCTTGTCCAGATTGACCGACAGGTCCTGCAGCGAATGCTTGATGCTATGCATGCGCACATCCAGACGCGAACGCGCAATCAGCACCTCACCCGCTTCGTTGATCAGGCGATCCAGCAGCTGCGAGCGCACGCGCACCGTCTGTTGGCTGACTGCACGTGCCGCATCCTGCACCGCGGGTGCTGCTGCCCCTGCAGGTGTAGCGTCTGTCCATGCGGTGTACTGCGGCTGCGCTGTGGCAGGTGGTGATGCTTCCTCCACCTCGACGGGCACAGGCTGCTTGAGCTGCTCTGCCCCTCCAGCTTCGCCTTGCGCGCACAGTGCCCGAAAGCCTGCTTCCATGGCATCCAGGCGCGCAAACAGGGGGTCGATCCGCTCAGCCGATGCGGTCTCAGCATCCAGCGCCTCCACCGCTGACTCCAGGCGGTGGGCCATTTCACCCAGACGCATGGCACCTGCAAGGCGTGAGCTGCCTTTGAAGGTGTGCAGGGCACGCAGCAGGGTATGGCGAGCCTCTGTACGCGCCGGGTGCGCGCTCCATTCACGCATGGCTGCGCCGATGGTGGGCAACAGCTCCATGGCCTCTTCCTCAAAGATGGGGAAGAGGTCGGGGTCGATGGCGTCAACGGCTTCAATCTCGTCATCATCCAGCGCCACAGCATGCACGGCGGGCTGCTGCTCCATGGCTGGAACCACAGGCTCTGGCTCAGGTGCAGTCGCCAGCTGCTCTGCAACCGTGGGCGTAGCGGCCGCCTCCACGTCTGCCTGCACTTGTGCCGGTGCCTGGCTGAGCAGTGCGCTATCGATTATGTGCTGCAGCTGCGCATGCAGCTGCTCGGAGGCAGTCGGCAGCACGCCAGCAGCAAACTGGTGCAGCATGGAGCGAATTTCCTCTGCAGCGCTCACAAACACCTGCACCTGTTCGGCCACGCCATGCGGCTGTGGTGCCACATGCTGCAGAGCATGCTCGAGCTTGCGCGCCAAGCCAGACAGTGCAGCAAAGCCTACAGTGGCGGAACTGCCAGCCAGCGAATGCGCCCAGGCATTGACCATGTCTGGCTGCGCTTCGTGCAGTTCGGACTGCCAGCCTGTCAGGGCCGCCAGCAGTCGGGCAGACCACTCTTCAGCCTCGCCCAGATAGACATTGAACAGCGGCAGCGAGACGGCAACATCACCAATTTGCTTGATTTCCACAGCAGGTGTAGCGGGTGCTTCCTGCTCTTGCTGTGCAACAGGCACTGCTTCGGCCTCAGGCTCCATTTCCTGCTCGGCTGGCATGGCCTGCATGGTTTCAGCAGCGTCCGTCTGCAGCTGTAGTGCTTCCAGTTCAGGCAGCTCCAGCACCTGCGGCACCTCGGCAGCCTCTGGCTCCTGCGGCTGCACAGATGCAGGCTCCGCACTGCTTTGCGGCCCATCCTCTGAGGCCTTGAGCAGTGCATCAAACTCGTCAAAGCTGATTTCCTCCGCCACCGGAATGTCTGCAGCCGCCTCCTGGGTGCTCTGCGGCTCCAGAGCGGGTGCTGCGGCTTCGTCCTGCAGCAACAGCTCAGAGATATCGAGCTGCAGCGCTGACTCGCTGGCTTCCTCGTGCACCGCAGGCGCTGCTTCGGCGACGTCTTCCAGCGCAGCCACAGAAAGCGCGTCCACCTGCGCATCATCTGCAACTTCCAGCACCACACTCGGTGCCGCTGCCTGCTGGCCGCTGGCAGCATGAATGTCCAACGCAATCAGGCGACCTTCCAGCCGCATGGCATCTGCACTGGCCCGGAAAGGCGCAGATTGCCAGGACTGGGCAGCACCGGCCTCAATGGCTGCCACCCAGGCTTCAAATCCGTCCAGCGCCTGAGCTGCCAGCTGGCGCATGGGCGCAGGCATGGCTTTTTGCTCGGCCAGCCATGCATTGAGCATCTGCTCCATGGCCCAGCCTGCCTGCCCAAATTCGTCCAGCCCGACCATGCGCGAGCTACCCTTGAGGGTGTGGAAGGCACGGCGCAGCACCGTCTGCTCGCTCATATTGGCTGGGTCTTCGGCCAGCAGCTCCAGGGCTGCACGGCCATTGCCCACCACCTCGCGCGCTTCTTCCAGGAAGATGTCCAGCAGTTCGTCGTCCGAGTCTTCATGTGCGACTTCAAGCGGCGCTGCAGACGCAGCGTCTGCCTGTACGACGGGCTCTATGGACAATGCAGGCGCTGCTGGCTGGGGTGCAGACGCAGGTTCCGCAGCAGGCACAGGCGCTGACTCAGCTGCTGCCTCTGCTGCCTCCGCCGCTTGCACTTCCTGCACTGCGGGCGCAGCAGGCTGCTTGAGGATGATGGGCTGGTCAATCTGCTGCACACGTGCCTGCAGCACTTCCTCAACGGGCTTGGCCACGGTCTCATCACCTGCACGCAGGCGCACACGCCCCATGAGCAGCTTGAGCTCGCCATCCTGCTCGTCAAACTCGTACAGCTTGCGGGCAATATTGCGTTGGTAGCCCAGCATGTCGATCAAAAAGCCCAATGCACCCAGGCTGTTGCCAATCTTGTCGAACAGCGTGCGCTGTTCGTCTTCCGGCATGTCTTCGGTCTGCAGGCGCTCCACATACTGGCGCATGCACACCATGGCCTGGGAAGCTGGCTCCAGCCCCAGCACCGACAGCACGCCACGCATCTGCGACAAATGGGTGGCGACGGCGCTGAGCATGGACTTGTCGTCCGGACTGCGGAAATACCGGTCGAGCAGCTTTTCGGTTTCGGCCAGCGTGCCACGCAGTTCCCCCACCACACTGCCCATGGTCTGCTGGTCGCTCACCTGACGATACAGCTGCTCCATCCAAGGCTCCAGCGGCTGAGATGCGGCACCTGCCAGCACCGATGTCAGACGCTGAGCCAGCGTTGCTGCATGGGCGGACATGTCCTCATCACTGATGTCGAGTGAGGTCAACGCTGCCTGCAGATACAGCACGGCTGTTGCCACTTCCATGCCCACTTCAGGTGAAGGCGGCTGGTTGTGTGTGGCCACACTGCTGAGCACCTGCGTCAGCGCCTTGGCCAACCCCTGCCCACCGGGCATCAGCTTTTGCAGCGAATCACAGACCAGAGAGAACTGATCCACCGCAGGCTTGATCTTCTGCACGTTGCCACCAGCCAGTGCCGACCAGATTTCTGCTGCGGCCGCAATCCGCTTGCGTGCCTGCGCCAGCGCAGTAGGCTCAAAGCGCCCGAAGCGCACCTGCTCATAATCTACGGGGGTGTGCCGCTGCAGTCCGAAGGCGTCATAGACCGTCTTCCAGACCGTGGCATCCTGCGCCCCCGCGGCCGAGGTCCTGGCCTGTGCGCAGAAAAACAGCATGTCCTGCAGCAAGCGCTCCGGAGCCACTGGATCGCCCTTGGCCAGCGCCACAGACACCATCAGCACGCGCGATGCCACGCGCTTGGAGTAGATGTCCACCTTCAGCAGGCCATGGGCCATGGCATCGAAATAAGCTGCTGCTACCTTCCAGAAAATGCGCATCGGTGCTTCTGTCTGCGCCTGGGCATAGCCCAGACAGACGTCGCGCACGCGCATGCTGGATTGCGCAATATCGTCGCCACGCACGATCTGCAGCACGGCCGCATCCAGAATCTTGCGCTGCTGTGCGTCATACGCCAGCGGTGCACATTGCACGCCGAGTTCCGGATCACGCAGACGACGCTCAATCGGCCACAAGTCGGCAGGATGCACCTTGCCCTGGGCATCAAACAGGGCCTGCACATCACGGTACTGGGGGAACAGGGCCACCGCCGTAATCCGTTTGCCAGCCAGCACGGTCTCCAGAAACTCCAGCAAGGCAAAGCTGGCTTTTTCCAGTGTCTGGACCACGGCTTCCGTGCAATCCGCTGGTTTTTGCACATAATGCTGCACGGCTGCTTCCATGGAACGCAGCAGCAATGCAGCCTGCGGCATGCCCACCATTTCCAGAGCCCCGCAGGACTGGTGCAGATGCTGCTTGGCCATGCGCAAAGGGCTGCTGTCCAGCACTGCCAGGTCCGAGTCGCGCGCTGCCTCGGCTTCTCGGACAAAAAGTCGTGTGGCCTTGATGGCGCCGTCCAGCGACTTGCGGACCTCCTCCAGCACCCATGCCAATGGACCTAAATCGTGCTCCCCAAGGGAGTGCTGTGCTGCTGGTGCTGTGACTCGAGTGGTTGACATCATCTATCCTTGGCTTTCAACCGCGATCCATCTGGCAATCTGACATAGGCTTTCTCAAGCGCCTTTCCATGCGCAACAGGTGGCATGGCTTTCTTCAACCTGTCGATGATCAACACGCGCGCGGCTCATCAATGGTTCAGGCAATCTTGAAACGGGACACGGACTGGCGCAGTTCCTCAGCCATCTTGGCCAGCTCCTGCACCTGCTCTGCCGTGGTGCGGGTACTGTTTCCGGTCTGCTCGGTCACGGCAAAAATGTGCTGAATATTGCCTGCCACTTCACCGGCCAGCGCCGCTTCGTTCTGCGAGGTCTGGGCGATTTGCTCAATCAGATCCGCCAGCTTGCGTGACACCGCGTCAATTTCTGCCAGCGCAGCGCCCGCAGAGTCAGACAGGCGTGCGCCTTCCACCACGCCCTGGGTAGAGCGCTCCATCGCGGCCACCGCATCCAGGGTGTCGGTCTGAATGGTTTTCACCAGCGCAGCGATCTGGCGTGTCGCGTCCGCCGAGCGTTCGGCCAGGCGCTGCACTTCTTCCGCCACCACAGAGAAACCTCGACCTGCTTCACCTGCCGATGCAGCCTGAATAGCGGCGTTCAAAGCCAGCACGTTGGTCTGCTCGGTAATGTCGGAAATCAGCTCAGTGATTTCGCCAATTTCCTGCGAGGACTCACCAAGTCGCTTGATGCGCTTGGAAGTTTCCTGAATCTGATCGCGAATGGCGTTCATGCCATTGATGGTGTTCTGCACCGCACGCTGGCCATCTTCAGCCGCCTGTCTGGACTGGCGCGCCACCGCAGCAGATTCTTGTGCCTGTGCTGACACCTGGGTAATGCGATCAGCCATGTCCAGAATCGACTGACCGGTTTCGCGGATTTCGCGCAGCTGCTCTGCCGATGTGGCCAGCAGTTGTGAGGAAGTACTGTCCACCTGCGCCGTAGTCTGCGCCACGCGCTGGGCCGTGTTCTGCACACTGCCCACCAGCAGACGCAGCTCTTCCACCGTGTAGTTCACCGAGTCAGCAATGGCGCCGGTGATGTCTTCCGTCACCGTGGCTTCCTGGGTCAGGTCACCTTCAGCCACGTTCTGCAGTTCGTTCATCAGGCGCAAGATCGCGGCCTGGTTGGCATCATTGATGCGCTTGGCGTCCTGCTCCTGACGGCGTGCATCCATGCGCTGCTGCTCGGCCAGTTCCTGACGTTGACGGCTGTCCAGCAGCTGCACGCGCGAGATACCAATACCGCACAGCAGCACAAACAGACCCAGCATCACCAGCAGAGCCATCTGCCCTGCAGAAATACCGCTTTGCTGCGAGAGCTTGTTCTGCAGTTGCTCCAGCTGTGCTCGCAGCGGTTCGCTGTCAGCAATGATGGCATTCTGCGCTTCACGCGCCGCTACCAGGCCTTGCAGATTGCTCAGAATCGAAGCCGCTTCCTCACGTGTCTGCTCATACATTTCCAGCATGGCAGTCAGCTGCTCACGCACCTGCGCATCACGCGCTGCTGACAGGCGCAGTTCGGCATTGCCATGCAGCAAGCCTTCGGCCAGCTCCTTGAAGGAGTTCAGGTCGCGCCCCAGCAGAAACACTGCCTCGGGACTCACGCCATCAATGGTCTGGAATTCGTTGGCTGACTTGCCAATGCGCTGCGTCAGCATGACCAGCTGGCTGGCTGCTGCAATTTCGGGCGCTGCGGCGCCAATTTGCAGCTTGGTGGTGGCCACGGCTTCTGCCAGCTCCAGCAGGCCCGAAGACTGGCGATTGATGGCGCGCAGCGCATCACCGGCCTGCATCAGAGTCTTTTGCTGATTGAGCACCGCACGGGCGTTTTTCTCTGCCTGCTGGGCCAGCCTGCTGACCGAGCCCAGATCTTCTTCATAGGCTGCATCCAGGCTTTGCACACCCAGTTCAGCATCCCCCTGGGTCAGCGCGTGCACATTGCGCCCCAGCACGCTGGCACTGTCCTGCAGCTCAGAGAAGGCAGGCTCCTTGCCGAGCAAGGCCTGCGTCACAGACTTCGCCAGTCGCTGCGACTGCATCAGCGACTGACCCGTTGCCGCCAGCTGCTTGGCCGAACGGTCTGCCTGCTGCAGCACCCAGCCTGCCACCAGGGCCAGCAAAATCACACCCAGAGCCAGCATGGTAAGCAGACGCCGCTGGTGGGTAGCCGCTGGTGCGGGGCCAAGCAAGGGCAGATGGATTTCACTTTGCTCGACCGGTGCATCGTCGAGCACATCCGTGTCCTGCACGCTGGGCCAGGCATCTTCTGCGGACATCTGCTGCGCAGTTGCCTCCTGCTGCTGCACTACTGTCATTTCGTCCTGGCCCTCAGGCTTGCGACGAAAAAATTTGCTGACTCGCTGGACAAAAGACATGCTCAACCTCTAAGAAGCAAAAGATTCACATACGAATGTTCAGAAACTCCGGCGATTGCACCAGGGCGTGCAATTGCAGGACCTGCCACACCGCGCCGGTGTGATCCACATAGCCTGTGCCCAGGCAGTTGGATGGTGTTTGGGCCGTGGCCTGCAAGGAAGGCTCCTGCATGGAAGCAAAATCTTCCGCACCACGCAGCCCCTGCAGCCGGTCTACCACCAGCGCCGCATTGACCTGCAGACCGGGATTGATCAGCAGCAGGCTCACCTCATGCAGCGACTGCTCCGTGCGCTCGACCGGATGCCCGAGCAAGGCACACAAATCAACCACCCCAGCCAGACTGCCACGCAAATTGACCACGCCCCAGAACCAGGGCGCGGTATAGGGCACCTTCATGGTGGCAGTCCACGGAAAAATTTCGCCGGCCTGATCCAGCGGCAGCAGATAGTTGCGCGAACCGGCCTGCACCGCCAGCCAGCTCGCACCCTTGGATGTGTTGCTGCGCGCGGCTTGCAGGCGCTCGGCCAGACGTACCTGAAGCTCACGCAGCGCTTGTCGGTTTGCCATGGATGCTCACTTCAGACGCTGGACAGCGCAGCAATCTTGGCCTGCAGCTCCTGCGGATTGACGGGCTTGGTGATGTAGTCACTGGCACCCTGACGCAGCCCCCAGACGCGGTCGGTTTCCTGGTTCTTGCTGGTGCACATGATGATGGGCACGTCGGCAAACTTGGTGTTGCGCGCCAGCGAACGGGTGAGCTGAAAACCGTTCTGACCGGGCATGACCACGTCCATCAGAATCAGATCCGGCTTTTCTTCTTCAAGCCTGGTCAGTGCCTGCTCGGCGTTTTCTGCAGTACGTACCTGGTACCCCTGCTGGTGCAATATCTCCGTGAGAAACATCAACTCCGTCTTGGAGTCATCCACGACCAGTACTTTCTGGATAGACATTTCCCTCTCCTCTCTGTCTGTTTTCTGTTCAGCCTGCTACCGATTCGACCTTGCCAAGCTGCTGCACAGCCTTGAGCAGCTGGTCCTTGGTAAATGGTTTGGTGAGATAGTCCTGGCAGCCGACCATGCGCCCGCGTGCCTTGTCAAACACGCCATCCTTGGATGAAAGCATCACCACGGGCGTGTCTGCGAAATGTGCGTTGCGCTTGATGATGGCGCAGGTCTGATAGCCATCGAGCTTGGGCATCAGGATGTCGCAGAAGATCAGATGCGGCCTGAAATCATTCACCTTGGCCAGTGCATCAAAGCCATCTTCGGCAAGCAGGACCTCATGCCCTCCCTGCTTGAGAAAAATCTCTGCACTGCGACGAATGGTGTTGCTGTCATCCACCACCAACACTCTGAAAGATGCTCCGGCTGTACTCAATTTGAAATGCCCTCAGGGTTCACCGAAATCTCCCGGACTGCGCCCTCCCGGCACTGCCCAACTCTCTCATTTCGACCATTTTTATGTCTGGCGGCTGTACCGCCTCCCGGTCTTTGCTGCCTTGCACCTGAGGCGCCATCTTGCAGCTATCACCCACCAAACACATCCAAGTCTTAGGGTCTGCAACAGCTTAAAGTCGCTTCCAATAGAATGCAATGATTGTATTTAGGCACCAACCCGCCCCCTCTTGACAAAGAGCAGGTCATTGAACAACGCATGGCATTTCAGCCCCCTGCAGTCCCCACTGCGCCCCCCACCCCCGACACTCCCTCCGCCACGCTGGCCCAACCCAACTGCGTGATGTGCTTCAATGCCATCGACCCCAGCGGCGCAGGCGGACTGACTGCGGACATCACCACCATTGCCTCTGTGGGCGGCCACCCCGTCGCCGTTGCCACCGGGGTCATCGTGCGCGATACCAGCCATGTGTTTTCACACACTGCCATGGATGACGAGCTCGTCACCGACCAGGCACGCACTGTGCTGGAGGACATTCCCGTGCGCGCCATCAAGCTGGGTTTTGCGGGCAGCCCGTCCAACCTTGCAGCGATTGCCGAGCTGGCCAGCGACTACCCGGACATTCCCATCATCAGCTACATGCCGGACCTGTCCTGGTGGCAGGGCGACGGTCTCGAAGAATATCTCGACGCCTTTCAGGCGCTGGTCATGCCGCAGACCTCGGTACTGGTCGGCAATTACGGCACCTTGAGCCGCTGGCTGCTGCCGGACTGGAGCCACAGCCGCCCACCAACGGCCCGTGATATTGCCAAGGCCGCAGAAGCGCGCGATGTACCGTTTGTCCTGGTCACGGGCATTCCTCTACCCGAGCAGCATCTGGACAACGTGCTGGCCTCCACCGAAACCGTTATTGGCAGCAGCAAGTTTGAGCTGTTTGATGGCAGCTTCCATGGTGCAGGTGATACCCTTTCGGCAGCGCTGACGGCCTTGCTGGCCGCTGGCAATGAACTGGGAGCTGCTGCACAGGAAGCGCTGGAGTATCTGGACCACAGCCTGGGAGCGGGCTTTCGCCCTGGCATGGGCCAGCTCATCCCCGACCGCATGTTCTGGGCCCAGCCCGAAGAAGGCACCGTTGCCGCTGCAGCCGCTGCTGCTGCTGCCGAAGCAGAGGCTGCGCCCGAAGCACAGCCAGCCGCTCCTGAAGCAGAAAACCAACCGCCCCTCGAGGGCTTTGTGATGCCTCTACATGACACAAAACACTGACCTGAATCAAGCTTTATTCGAGCGCGCCAAGGGCGTGATCCCTGGTGGCGTGAACTCCCCCGTGCGTGCCTTCAATGCCGTGGGCGGCACGCCTCGCTTCGTCAAGCGTGCACAGGGCGCTTACTTCTGGGACACGAACGACCAGCAGTTTGTGGACTACATCGGCTCCTGGGGCCCCATGATCCTGGGCCACGGCCACCCTGAAGTCGTGGCCGCCGTGCAGGCCGCCGTGCTGGAAGGCTTCAGCTTTGGCGCCCCCACCGAACGCGAAGTGGTGCTGGCCGAAAAGATTCGCGAGCTGGTGCCTTCCATGGAAATGGTGCGCATGGTGTCCTCCGGCACGGAAGCGGGCATGAGCGCCCTGCGCCTGGCCCGTGGCTACACCGGCCGCAGCAAGATCATCAAGTTCAACGGCTGCTACCACGGCCATGCGGATTCGCTGCTGGTGAAAGCTGGCTCCGGTCTGGCGACCTTTGGTTCGTCCTCCTCAGCGGGTGTGCCTGCCGATGTGGTCAAGGACACCATCGTGCTGGAATACAACGATGTGGCCCAGCTCGAAGAAGCCTTTGCCAAGATGGGCAGCGAGATTGCCTGCGTGATCATGGAGCCCATCGCGGGCAATATGAACTTTGTGCGTGCCTCGGTGGAATTCACCCGCCGCATCCGTGAGCTGACCAAGGAGCACGGCGCGCTGATGATCTATGACGAAGTCATGACCGGTTTCCGCGTGGCTCTGGGCTGCGCGCAAAGCCTGTATGCCAAGGAGATCGGAGGCTTTGAGCCCGACATCACCGTGATGGGCAAGGTCATTGGTGGCGGCATGCCCATGGCCGCCTTTGGTGGCCGCCGTGAGATCATGGAAAAGCTCTCGCCCCTGGGCCCGGTCTATCAGGCTGGCACGCTGTCGGGCAACCCTATTGCCACGGCCTGCGGTCTGAAAACGCTGGAGCTGATCAGCCGCCCCGGCTTCCATGCCGAGCTGCACCTCAAGACCGGCCACCTGATGCAGGGCCTCAAGGCCGAAGCGGATGAAGCCGGTATTCCGTTCAGCATCGACTGGCAAGGTGGCCTGTTTGGCTTCTACCTGCTGCCCGAGCTGCCCAAGACCTACCACGAGGTCATGAAGACCGACGGTGCCATGTTCAACAAGTTCTTCCACGGCATGCTGGAGCGCGGTCACTACTTTGCGCCTGCGCTGTACGAAGCCGGTTTTGTGAGCATGGCCCACAGCGAGCAAGACATTGACCGCACGGTGGAAGCTGCGCGCGAAGTGTTCAAGACGCTGTAAGCCACACAGCTTCACCCAACAGAAAGCCCTGCAGGCGGCAATGTCTGCAGGGCTTTTTTGATAGCTGCCAGCGCTTGAAAATCAAAGGTTTCAGATAGTTTTCACTTTGAAACCCTTATGAATCAAGCGCAAGGCGCTTTTATTTTTGAGTTCACTCGCCTTTGGCCAGGCGCGAATGGCGCATGCCGTAGCCGATGTAGATGGCTACACCCAACCCCATCCAGGCCAGAAAGCGCACCCAGGTCAGGATGGTCAGGTTCATCATCAGGTACACGCACAGCACGGCCGACACCACAGGCAGCACCGGGCCCAATGGCACGCGATAGCCACCCGCATTGAGGTTCTTCTTGCGCAGCACCAGCACGCCCACACTGACCAGCACAAAGGCCGACAGCGTGCCGATGTTGATCATCTCTTCCAGCGCTTCCACATTGGTAAAGCCTGCCAGCAGCGCCACCACGATACCCACGGCAATCTGCAGCCGCACCGGCGTCTTGTTGACCTTGGAAGTCACGCCCCAGCTGCGGGGCAGCAGACCGTCACGGCACAGCGCCAGCAGCACACGGGCACTGCCCATGAGCAGCACCATGACCACGGTGGTCATGCCTGCCAGCACGCCAATGGCGATGATCTGCGCGGCCCAGTCAGCCCCCACGGCGATGAAGGCGGTAGCCAGCGATGGGTTCTCGGCCTTGGCCAGCTCGCTGTAATGCACCATGCCGGTCAGCGCCAGCGTCACCAGGATGTAGAGCATCGTCACCAGCGCCAGACCACCCAGAATGCCACGTGGCAGGGTGCGCTGCGGGTCTTTTACTTCTTCGGCGGAAGTGGCCACGATGTCAAAGCCCAGGAAGGCAAAGAACACCAGCGCAGCCCCCGAAATCACGCCCAGCCAGCCATACTGGCTGGGTTGCGCGCCAAACAGCCAGGCCAGCATGGGCTGGCCCCAGACATCGCCCGTCACGCCATGCGCAATCACAGGCGCCTGTGCCGGAGGAATAAAGGGCGTGAAGTGGCTGGTGTCCATATAGGTAAAGCCCACCACAATCACAAACAGGGTGATGGCAATCTTCACCATGGTGAGGATGTTGTTCACGCGCGCGGATTCCTTGGTGCCCTTGATCAGCAGCAGCGTGAACACGGTCACGATCAGGAAGGGGCCCCAGTTCAGCGTCAGGCTGCCCAGCTGCATCGTAGAGGGAATGTCCCAGCCTGCCGTGGCAAACACGGTGGACAGATAGATGCCCCAGTATTTGGCAATCACTGCACCGGCCGAGATCATCTCCAGCAGCAGATTCCAGCCAATGATCCAGGCCAGACCCTCGCCCAGCGTCAGATAGGTATAGGTGTAGGCACTGCCAGTGACAGGCACCTTGGACGCAAACTCCGCATAGCACATGATGGCCAGCGCGCAGGTAAACGCCGCGATGATGAAAGAAAAGATCACGGCTGGCCCGGCAAACGTGCCTGCCGCACGTGCGCCCACCGAGAAAATGCCCGCGCCCACGGCCACGGCCAGGCCCATGATGATCAAGTCGAAAGTACCCAGCGTGCGCTTGAGCTGGCGCCCGGGCTCGTCCGCATCAGCCAGTGCCTGTGCGACGGATTTGGTTCGTAACCACTGCATGCAAACCCTTTTTCACTGTCCTCGCGTTCAGCGCAGACAGCCATCTTTGATTCAAAAAAGAGAGCATAGGGATTACCCGCATCAAGCGCACAAAGCCTGCATTTACACCCGAGGCAACGCTTGTTTATTGCGCACACTGCCTGCAACCGCCGGCCAATCGAGTTAGCGCCCACACCCACTCAGGATGCCTGCCCATGCAGTCCACAAAGCGCTTATTACATGCATGCAGAGCGGATATGACGCAAAAAAGCCCGAAAACCTGGAGCCAGGCTTTCGGGCCATAAGACGCAAAGCTCATAAGCTTATTCAGCTTTTGGAGACGGCAGCGCCAGGATCCAGGCGGCCATGCCTTCGGACTGCTCCTGCGTCACCTGCGGGTGGCGCGGCATGATCACATTGCCCCAGACCCCCACGCTGCCCTCACGAATCTTGCGCGCCAGATAGGCCTGTACCTCAGGCTGCTCGCGATAGCGCTCGGCCACCTGCATAAAGCCGGGGCCGACAAACTTGCGATCCACACCATGGCAGCGCATGCAGTCACTGCCATCAATCCAGGCCTTGCCCTGCACCAGCTCTGGGCGCTGCTGCGCCACATCACCCACGACCTTGGCCGCTGCCTGGTCCGAAGGTGTGCCGATGTACAGGCGCACGCCCAGATTGAGCAGGCCCAGCACCACCAGAATCATGCCAATGATGATGACCCAGCCAATCCACTTGGGACGCTGCACGGGAACATCGTCGTAGTCCTCCATGAAAAAATCCTTTCACCCAAAACCAAAATCGGCATGGCGCCGAAACAACCATGCCGAGTGTGCGCCGCCTTGCTCAACCTGATGGTGGCAGTGGCTTTGCGCTGTACGCTTGAATTGCTGAGGTAGCCCAGCCCATCGTCAGATGGGCGGTTGAGACGAGGCGGGCCAGCGAAGACAGTAGCAGCGCTACGGCGAGCTGGCCCAACGAAGTATCAAGGGTTAGATCAGCAATTCAATATTAGTGGCGGAAGTGGCGGACGCCAGTAAACACCATCGCCACGCCACGCTCGTTCGCCGCATCAATCACTTCCTGGTCACGCATGGAACCACCAGGCTGCGCCACGCAGGTTGCGCCGGCATCGACCACCACGTCCAGACCGTCGCGGAAGGGGAAGAAGGCATCCGACGCGACGACCGTGTTTTGCAGGCTCAGCTTGGCGGCTTCTGCCTTGATGGAGGCAATGCGAGCCGAGTCCAGACGCGACATCTGGCCAGCACCCACGCCCATGGTCATGCCGTTCTTGCAGAATACGATGGCGTTGGACTTGACGAACTTGGCGACCTTCCAGGCAAACAGCAGGTCGTTCAGCTCTTCAGGGGTAGGCTGCTTGATGGTCACGACCTTCAGATCGGCCAGTTGCAGCTCGTGGTTGTCGGCAGACTGCAGCAGCAGACCGGAACCCACACGCTTGGTTTCCAGCGCGTTGCGCACAGCGCCATAGTTCTCAGGCAGTGCAATCTTCATCAGACGCACATTGACCTTGGCCTTGAAGATTTCCAGCGCTTCGGCGGTGAAGTCAGGGGCCATCAGCACTTCCACGAACTGCTTGGACACGGCTTCGGCTGCGGCCTTGTCCACAGGGCGGTTGAAGGCAATGATGCCGCCAAACGCGCTGGTGGGGTCGGTCTGGAAGGCCTTGGAGTAAGCCTCGAAGGGGTTGGCACCAATGGCCACACCGCAGGGGTTGGCGTGCTTGATGATCACGCAGGCAGGCACTTCAAAGCTCTTGACGCATTCCCACGCAGCATCGGCGTCAGCAATGTTGTTGTAGCTCAGTTCCTTGCCCTGCAGCTGCACGCCGGTAGCCAGCGAACCGGCAGCAGGCGCCAGATCGCGGTACCAAGCAGCTTGCTGGTGGCTGTTTTCGCCGTAGCGCAGGTCCTGAACCTTCACATACTGCTCGTTGAACTGACCGGGGAACTCGGCACGTGCGGGCACGTACTCTTCGCTCAGCTTTTCTTCTTCGAACTTCACGCTCGACAGGTAGTTGCTGATTGCGCCGTCGTACTGGCTGATGCGGTTGAAGGCTGCCACAGACAGCTCAAAGCGCAGCTTGTTGGACAGCTTGCCGTTGGCCTTCAGTTCGGCCAGCACCTTCTCGTACTGGTCAGCGGCCGTGACCACGCCCACATCCTTCCAGTTCTTGGCAGCGGAGCGCACCATGGCGGGGCCGCCAATGTCGATGTTCTCGATGGCGTCGGCCAGTGTGCAGCCTTCCTTGGCCACGGTGGCTTCGAAGGGGTAGAGGTTCACCACCAGCAGGTCGATGGTCTCGATGCCATGTTCCTTGAGCGCAGCCATGTGCTCAGGCAGATCGCGGCGGGCCAGCAGACCGCCGTGTACCTTGGGGTGCAGGGTCTTGACGCGGCCGTCCAGCATCTCAGGGAACTGGGTGACTTCTGCTACTTCAGTAACAGGCAGTCCCTTGTCAGCCAGCAATTTGGCAGTACCGCCGGTAGAGAGCAGCTGAATACCCATCGCGTGCAGGGCTTGGGCAAATTCAACAATACCGGTCTTATCGGAGACGGAGAGCAGTGCTTTCATGGTGCAACTCAATAATGATGAAATCGTGACTCAGCGCTTACCCTGCAAGCGCTGACAGCTATCAGAAGAGGAATACCTCAGCGCTCAGAGCATGCCGTGATCCAGCAGCTTCTTGCGCAAGGTGTTGCGGTTCAAGCCCAGCCACTGGGATGCCTTGGACTGGTTGTTGGCTGCATGTTGCATGACCACATCCAGCAGCGGCTTTTCCACCAGCCGCAGCAACATGTCATACATATTGCAGGGGGTCTCACCGCCCAGATCACGGAAGTAGTTTTCCAGACTTGCGCGAATGCATTCCTCAATATTCTGATTGTCGTTCTGTACTTGGGTGCTCATGCAGCCAATTCCTCAATTGCTTGCTCGTCTGCCCCATTCGTTGCATATGGCAGACGTTCCATCTGCAGGCCTAACTGGTCCAGGTAATCGGCCACGGCCTGCCACTGCGCTTGGCAGTCTTCGATGGTGTTGATGTATTTGCGAAATGCTTCCCCTCCTGGCAAGGTACGCACATACCACGCAATATGCTTGCGCGCGCTGCGCACCCCGGTCAGTTCACCGTACAGGCCGTAGTGATCCTGCAGATGCTCCAGCAGCAGCCGCCGGAGTTCTGACACCAGCGGTGGCGCCATGTGCTCGCCCGTTGCCAGAAAGTGACCAATCTCGCGAAAAATCCATGGGCGGCCCTGCGCCGCACGGCCAATCATCACAGCATCCGCACCGGTGTAGGCCAGCACATCGCGCGCCTTTTCGGGGCTGGTGATGTCGCCATTGGCCACTACCGGCACTTGCACGGCCTGCTTGACGGCGGCGATGGTGTCGTATTCCGCAAAGCCTTTGTACCCCTGCTCACGGGTGCGTCCATGCACCGTCAGCATCTGGATGCCCACCTCCTCAAACTGGGTCGCCAGTTTGACGGCGTTTTTCTCGGCATCGCACCAGCCGGTGCGCATCTTCAAGGTCACGGGCACGTTGTAGGGGCGTGCAGCCTCTACCACGGCCTGGGCAATTTCCACGGCCAGGGGCTCGTTTTGCATCAGGGCAGAACCTGCCCATTTGTTGCACACCTTCTTGGCCGGGCAGCCCATGTTGATGTCGATGATCTGCGCCCCGCGCTCGATGTTGTAGACAGCGGCTTCGGCCATCATGGGCGCATCCGTGCCTGCAATCTGCACGGCAATCGGGCCAGGCTCACCCGCGTGGTTGGCTCGGCGGCTGGTCTTGAGGCTGTTCCACAGGTCTTTGCGCGATGTCACCATCTCACTGACCGCATAGCCTGCCCCCAGGGCCTTGCACAGCTGGCGAAATGGCCGGTCCGTCACGCCCGCCATGGGAGCAACAAACAGGTTGTTAGTCAACGTGTGCTGACCGATGCGTAGCGCAGACATGGAAGGCAAGCCCAAAGGGGAGAAAGGGAACTGTCAGGAAGGAAAGGGCCTGCATTCTACCTGCCCATTTTTTGAGCACATTGCCACGCTACAAAGACACTAGCAAAGCATCAGGTAAACAGCATCGCCTAAGCAATCTAGCGAGACGCTGCAGGCACAAAGGCCCACCATTGTCCCGGCACCACCCGCCAGCCGTAACGCTGCATGACGGCTGCCAGCCACTGGCGGTTGAAAGCGACATCCGGTGAGATGTCATCCTCAGGCTCTGGCTCTCCCAGATGCACATCACCCATGTCCACGGGCTCGCCGTCTGCCAGAGGGCCGCGTACATAGCGGGCAGCAATCTCGCTGTCCAGCACTTCGACACGTATATCCAGCACCTGCGCCATCTGTGCCTCGGCCACGCGCACAAAAGGGCAGCCCTGCAACACCAGATGCATGCCCTGGGAATGCAGCCAGACCTTGAGCAGCTGCAGGCTCCCTCGGGCATGCGAAACCGTCAGCAAAGACTCACATTCAAAAGCACGCTCTGAAGCCTCTGTCATTTCAGGCAACGGGCTGCTTTCGGCATGCACTGCAGCAGCCAGTCCCCATGCCATGCCAAGACCGATACAGACACTCTGCTTCCAAGACTTGATGATCATGCTGCCAGTGTAGAGGCTGGCCTGCATCCGTCTGTAACCAGAAACTTTCATGCGCTGTCGGCGTACAGCGCGTGCTGCGAAACAACCTCTACACTTGCGTGCATGGATGTCTGGATTCAAGCGCTGTTCAATGCACTGGCCCTGCCTCAGTACGGTCTGAGTACCCTGTTTCTGGTGGCACTCGTGTCCGCCACCTTGCTGCCCATGGGCTCGGAGCCTGCAGTCGTTGGCCTGCTGCACCTCAACCCTGAACTGTTCTGGCCTGCCATTTTTACAGCCACGGCCGGCAACACCATTGGAGGCGCCATCAGCTGGTTCATGGGGCTTGGCGCTCACAAGGCCTGGAAAGTGGCACGCCAGCATCGCCGGCAAGGCCACCCAGTGCCTGCCAACCACAAACCACCACGAGAATTGACACGCACCGAACGCCGCGCACGCATCTGGCTGCGCCGCTGGGGTGCCAAGACCTGTCTGCTGAGTTGGCTGCCTGTTGTGGGTGACCCCCTGTGCGCCGTGGCCGGCTGGCTGCGCCTGCCTTTCTGGCCCTGTGTCTTCTATATGGCCATAGGCAAATTTCTGCGCTACCTGGTGATGACTACGGCCATTCTCTGGGCCCTGCCTAACTGATTGTTGACCCCGAGCTGCCGGCATCCGTCTGCAGTGCCTGCAACCGGTCCCACAGGCGCACCACATCTGCCACCGAACGCAACTGCAGCTTGCGCATGGCATTGCCGCGCCGCACCTTGACCGTGATTTCGCTCACACCCAGGTCGGCGGCAATCTGCTTGTTCAACTGCCCGGCCACCACACCACGCACCACGGCCTGCTCTCCTGCCGTGAGCGTCTGCCACTGCGCCAGCAAGGCCTGATCAGACTGCTGCTGTGCACAGCGCTGCTCATCCAGGGCTACAGCCTGCTGGATCGCATCCAGCAGATCCTGGTCACGAAACGGTTTGGTCAGAAACTCAATGGCACCATTTTTCATGGCCTGCACGCTCATGGGTACATCTCCATGGCCGGTGATAAAAATCACGGGCAAGCCAATGCCCAGCAGCTGCATGCTGCGCTGAAAATCCAGCCCGCTTTGCTGCGGCATGCGTATATCCAGCACCAGACAGGCCGCCCCCTGCGGCGGCTGTGCCTGCCAGTGCTGTACAAACGCTGCCGTCGTGCCAAAACCATGCACCTGCAGACCTACGGACTCCAGCAAGTCCTCCAGCGCTGCGCGTACGCTCGCATCGTCATCCACCACAAACACCGTGGCTGTGGCAGGCATCTCAGAAAGATTGGGCAATGGCATGCTCTGTATCTGCAAGGGGCAAAGTGATGAAAAACATGGCGCCAGTGGTGCCATCGTTGCGAGGCTGCGCCCAGATGCGCCCCCCCATGGATTCCACCATGCTGCGGCACAGACTCAGGCCCAGCCCCATGCCCTGAGGCTTTGTGCTCCAGAAAGCATCAAACACATGCTCGGCGATGGCTGCTGGCAAGCCTACACCGCAATCCTGTACGGTCAGCTGCACCTGCTGTGCAGGCAGCACCGCCGCAGACACCTGCACGGCAATGGGATCGCTGGGCACAGTCCAATGGTGTACCGCTTCTTCCACCGCATCGGCAGCGTTGAGCAGCAGATTGCCCAGCACCTGCTGCAGCTGCAGTTTGTCAGCCCACACATGCGGCAGTGCCACGGGAGGCGTCCAGCGCACCTGCAGGTGCCGCTCTGCCAGACGCGCCTGAATCAATGGCAGCATTTCCTGAACCACTGCATCCAGATCTACCGCCTCCAGATTCGGTGCCTCACCACGCGCCATGCCACGCACCCGGTTGATCACATTGCTGGCACGCTCTGCCTGATCCAGCATGCGCTGCAAAGCCTGGTGTGCGCGCTCCAGCTGCGGGGGCTGCCGGTTGAGCCAGCGCTGGCAGGCATTACCGCTGGTCACAATCGCGCTCAGCGGCTGGTTCACCTCATGCGCAATCGCTGCACCTAAAGCGCCCAGATTTCCCATGCGGGTCAGCCGCCCGAGCCGCTCACGGGCGGCATGCTCCGCCGCCCGCGCCTGCTGCATGCGCAGCCCAAGATAGGCCGTAATCACAATTGCCAGCACACTGATGCAGGCATTGATCCATCCTGCCTCTGTGACCTGCCAGCCCGCCTCACTGGCAACACCTGCACTCCACGCATAGCTGAGCACCGTCAGCACCACGGCAACCAGCGTCACCGTCACCACGCTGCGTGCAGGCAGCCAGCGCAGCGCCACCAAGATCACCATGATGTAAAGCACGGCGGCCGCCACGGCCTGTTCCATATAGGTGTCCCACCAGGCAATCAGCAGCATGGCCAGCCCGATGCAAGCCAGCAACGCACCTTGGCGCATATGCGATACGGATACGGCCCTCATTCCACCCTCTCTATTCCTGTGCCCGCGCCTGCCAGTACGCCTGGCTGACACCTGCTTCCTGCTCCAGCCGCTGCACAATGCTTTCCAGCTCAGCCACGTGCACGGCAGTGGCATACAGCGTCAGCTCAATTTCTACTTCGCCATGGTCTGCTGCATGCTGCTCAATATCTCGCACGGGGTAATGCGCTGCCTCCAGCCATTCCACGGCTTTTTCCCGCAAGTCCGCCTGCAAGGCACGCTGACAGACCACATGCACGGAATAGGTGGCCTCCGTAAACAGCTCGCCCATGGGCTGGCGGTTGATACGGTTGACCACGGGGCGCAGCAAAGTGTTGGCAGCCAGTACAAACAAGGTGGCCAGCACAGCTTCCGGCAGCATCTTCGCTCCGGCGCAGCAGCCCACGGCTGCAGAGCACCACAGCGTGGCCGCCGTGTTCAGCCCCGAGACATTGGCCCCCTCTTTCATGATGGCACCTGCACCCAGAAAGCCGATGCCTGAGACCACATACGCAATCACCTGCATGGGACTGGGTGAGCCTCCATGCATGCTGTAAAAGCGCACGGCCAGATCTACAAATACCGCAGCGCCCACGGCCACCAGTGTGTTGGTGCGTAGCCCCGCCGTACGTTGACGCACCTGACGCTCCAGCCCCACCAGTGCACCAAGCACAAAGGCAAGACTGAGACTGCCCAGGGTGCTAAGCCAGGCAGCCAGATCAAACGTCGTCCATTGCAGCATGTGTGATGACATGGTGAGAGTGTTTCACAAACATATGACAGCTGCCGTAAGCCAACAGCAGAAAAAGCCCCGTGGGTTGAGCCCGGGGCTTGCTGCATCAGCTTTTACTGCCAGCCAAATCGGCGGATGTAATAGCGCTTCACAAAGGTCGTCAGCGCGGCATATCCCACCAGAATGGCGACCAGCAGCGGCCAGTACGCGCCGGGCAGTGGCACCAGACCAAAGTAGCCAGCCAGCGGCCCCATGGGCAGCCATACACCGATGGCCATGATGATGATGGTCATCACCATCAGCGCCCAGGAACTGCGGCTTTCCAGGAACGGAATCTTGGGCGTGCGGATCATGTGCACGATCAGCGTCTGGGTCAGCAGCCCCACCACAAACCAGCCGGACTGGAACAACGGTGCCTGTGCATCGGTATTCGCCTGGAAGATGAACCACATCATGGCGAAGGTGGCAATGTCGAAAATCGAACTCAGCGGCCCAAAGAACAGCATGAAGCGGCCAATATCCTGCGGGTTCCAGCGCAGTGGCTCGCGCACCAGCTCGTCATCCACTTTGTCAAAGGGAATGGCAATCTGCGAGATATCGTAGAGCAGGTTCTGCACCAAGAGCTGCAGCGGCAGCATGGGCAGGAAGGGCAGGAAAGCCG